>JAABUK010003086.1_pt1 | contig 28627 bp, 17 predicted proteins | sample 5559141 | NCBI WGS metagenome assembly JAABUK01 (sample SAMN10711869, study PRJNA513367) | rock metagenome | isolation source: Antarctica rocks | place: Antarctica: Victoria Land, Pudding Butte nord | collected 2016-01-03
AAGGGCTGGCGCGAGATGTAAGCCGTCCAGTCGCCGCCGCTCTGCGCATTGGTGATCTTGATGGCGTTGCGCGCGCCGTCTTTTTCGGAGGCGACCAGGGCCGTCACCTTCAGCGCGTCCTCGCGCCGCGTGGCCCAGGCCCCGAGGGGGTTGGGAATCGGCCTCGAAGTACTTGCGGCCAGCGCCTGGCCCGAGCCTTTGCCTGCGGCCTTGTCCGTTGAGCGCGACGCGGAGACGCCGGCGGTTTCCAGGTTCGAGTACCACAGCCGGGCGCGCGCGATGGACAGCGCGCCGTTGTAAGTCCAGAAGGCGAAGCGCCCGCCTTCCAGGGCCGCCTTGAGCGGCGCGGGGTCGGCGTATTCCATCAGCATCTTGTTGTTGACGAAGTACTTGAAGCGCAAGCCCGCAGCCGTCTGCCGCTTCTCCAGCCGCACGTAGAACCAATCCTGGTGCGTGTTGCCCAGCAGCGCGGGCAGCTCGAACGGCTTCTCCAGCGCGATGGCGTCGCCCTTGTAAACACGGTTCACGGTGCGCTTCTCGCCGCCGAAAATCCACGAGTAGCCCGAGGACAAGTCGCGCCCGTCGCCGCCAACTGTCAGGTTGAGGTCAGAGGGCGAGCGTTCGCCACGCGTCTGGTCCATCGGGTTGGCGACGTAGGCTTCCAGGGTCCAATCGCCTTTAGCTCCGAAGCGGCTCCACAGCGTGGGGTTGGCGGCGTTCGAGCCGTTGAAGAAGGCCCACTGCGGCGAGCACGTCCACCGCTCCGAGACGGCCCACTTGCCCGCGCCCGCCTTCCAGTCCACCGGAGCGTTGGTGAAGGAGTAGTCCAGCGCCTGCGTGGTGGTGGCCGCGACCTGCTCCCAGTCGAGCGGCCCGTTCTGGTTCAGGTGCCGCCAGATGGTGAGCTCAACCGAAGCCCCCACGCTCTTGCCCGCGATGCTGCCGACCACCTCGTCCACGCTGCCCACCGCCTTGCCGTCGATGGCGCGGATCACGTCGTCCACCTTGAGCCCGGCAGCCGCCGCCGGAGTGTTGGGCTCGATGCCCTGGATCACCGCGCCCTTGCCGTCGCCCAGGGCCAGCTCGCGCTGCGCGTCCTCGGTCAGATCGGCCAGCTGAACCCCGACGACGGCCCGCTTGTCGCGCTCAGCCGTGGTCAGGTGAACCGTGATTTCCTTGCCGCGCGGCTCGTTGGGATCGGCTCCCGCAGCCACCAGCGACACGCCGCACTTGATGGCCGCAGGCTCAGCGGGAGCCGAGGCTTCGAGCGCGAAGACCGTCCGCGTGCCCGCCACGGCGCGCAGCGAGGCGCGCCCTTCGCCTGCAGGACGGCGCACGAAGCGCAGGCTGCGCACCAGCTTCTTGCCGCCCGCGTCCGTGGCCTGCTCAGCTCCGCTCCACTCGGCTTCGCTCAGGCCGGCGCTCCCCAAGTACTTGCCGTTCTGCGACAGCGACAGCTTCCAGCCGCCCGCCACGCGCTCGACTTCGAGCCGGGCTCCGCTCGCGCTCAGGCTGGGGTCGGCGTTCAGGCGCAAAGCTAAGCGCGAGCCCAGCGGCATCTCGGGCAGCGGAAGGGTCAGGGCGGCGTCGCCGAAGAAGTCGCCGGTGTGCCAGAAGAAGCCGTCCGCGCCGCGCTTCCAGGCCGCCGCGTTGGAGGCCCAGTTCTTCATCAGGCGATCCTTCTCGAACCGCTCGGGCAGCGCGCCCTCGCCCCACGCAGGAGCCGCGCCCAACGCCTGCAGCGAAACCACCGCCACGCTTGAGCCCGCGCCGCGCTTGGCCACGGCTCCCACGCGCCCGGCGGGAATCGAGGCCACCGTCGCGTTGGCGACCGCGCCGCCCGCGCGCGCCGTGATGACGCCGTCGCGCCACTGCACGCCGATGCTCAGCCGCTGCTCCAAGCCTGCGGGCCTGCCCATCGGCAGCAGCAGAGCCGAGCCGAGCAAGCGCGGCTTGCCCTCCGCGACCTGCACGATTTCGAGGTGAGCGCCGCGCACGCGAGCCGCGAAGTAGTTCCCGGCGTCCTGAGCCGCGAACACAGCGCCCGCCCACGTACTTGCAGCGCCCGCGCCCTGGCTCAAGGCAACCGTGGCAGGCGCAGCCGCCCGCTGCGCAGCCTCGCTCTGCGCGACCTCGAAGGCCGCCTCGACCGAGCCTTCCTCGCGCTCGGGAGCGCCCGTGAGCGTCAGCCCTTCCGCTGAGCGCAGCACGCGCTGGCCACGGCTGGCTACGGTCTGCCACTCGCCGCTGGCATCGACCCAGCGGCCCGGCGAGGCGACGCGAAAGCTGTCGCTCTGCGAGGGGCTCGAAGCCGCGCGCACATCATCGAAATCGGCGTAGTTCGCCCCGCTCAGCCGCGCGATGAGAGCCGCCTGGCCCTGAGCCGCGTCGCCCGCAGCACTGGCCGAGCGCAGCGCCGAAGTGTCGAGCCGCACGCGCTCGATGCCATCGACGAAGAAGCGCAAAGTGTTGGGGCCGGGCTCGAAATACAAGCGGTGCCAGTTGTTGGGGTCGAAGTCGAAGGCTTCGCTTGTGGCAAGTACTTGCGCGCCGCGCACCAGCATGGCGCGGCCTTCGCGCGCATCCACCAGGGCCGAGATGCCTTCGCGGGGCCGCTCGCGGTCGCCCATGTAAGCACCCAGGCCAACAATTAAGGGAGCCGAAGCGTCGCGCAGCACGGGCCGCACCGAGGCCGTGATCGCGTAGTCGCTCCAGAACCACGAGCCCACGGTCGCAAGTACTTGCTGCTGCACAGCGTTGGGCAAAGCCTCGGCGCGGAAGACGAAGGGGTTGGGGTTGAGCGCGGCGTCGGCGCGTGCCCCGAGCAGGCCCGAGGTCTTCCACACGCCCGAGGCGCGGTGCCACGAGCCATCGACTTCGGGCTCGTTGGGGCCTGTGGCGCGCATGAAATCATCCGAGAAAACGACGGCTTCGGTTGGCTGCAGCCGTGCCTGGCTCAGGGCCAGACCCTTAGCCTGGGCCGCGATGCTGCCGCTGGAAGCCAGGCCCCAGGCTTCCAAAACCACGCGCCCATCCCACAGCGCGCGCACCTGTGAGGACGAAGCCTGCAAGCCCAGCTCGCCATCCAGCCCGCCGCCCGTGAGTGCGACCGCAGCCGCAGCCGAGGCCGGCTCAGCCTTGCCGTTGCGCAAGCGCCAGAACTGGAAGGTGGCCCGCTTGCCTTCGGTTTGCACGCGCAGGAACGCCTCGCCCTTGCTGCCCAGCGCGCCAAAAGCCACGCGCGCCTCGCCCGAACCCGCGCCCTTCAAGCGGGCGCGCCAGGCCCAGGATTGCTCCAGCTCCTCGCCCTGGCTCAGGCTCCAGCCGCTTTGCGAAGGAGCCGCAGCCAGGGCGTGCTGAGAGGTTGCGGCAGCAGGAGCGGCGTTCAAAGCCGGAGCAGAGACCAGGAGAACCGTGGCCAGCGAGGGCGCGAGGAAGCGGGAAGGCGTGAGGAGTGGCATAGCGAAGACCAAAATAAAGGTGCGGTGAAGTGAGACAGCCGCCGGCCGGACTGGTTCCGGCGCGAGCCGATGGCGCGGCTGCGAGGCCCGCAAGTACTTGCGGCGCTACTTGGCGGGGCCGACCTGCGCGTTGTCCACGAAGGCCACGGCGCTCTCGCTGCCGTTGGCCACGAAGCCCCACCAGCGCAGCGATTTCATGTCGCGGCTGCACTTGAGGCCCTTGAACTCGCGCTGGTGGCCCGCCTCATCGGTGACGGTCAAGTCCCACGCGCCCGAGCCCAGCGTGTTCGCGATGTCGAAGCGCGCCCACTTGCCAGCCGGGATGTTCATCAGCGTCTGGCCCTGCGTGTTGAGGTCGCCGTTGGCCTCGATGTACAGGCTCGGGCCGACGTGATACGGGCTGGCGGCGTCGCGCCACTCGTGATACATCACCGCGCCCGCCCCGCGCTTCAAGTCGAAGCGGCCCACGAGCGCGCCCTGCGTGAAGCCGGGGTCGGCGTGCACGTGCGGGTTGAAGCTCGCGCTCTGGCCCGGCGCGTCCGAGAACTTCAGGCTCTGCTTGCCCTTGGGCTCGCCCGGCCCGGCCTCGAAGGGAGACGAGGCTTCATCCGAGATGCGGACCGTGGCTGCGGGCACCTTGGCTTCCTCGCTGGTCTCGAACTGCCACTTGTCGCCCGCGCGACCTTGCTCGAAGCTCTCGGCAATCGGCACGGGCGGCGGTGGCGGCGGCGGCTCGGGGAACGCTCGCGGCGCGATCTGCAAGTACTTGAGCGCCATCCCCGCGCGGCTCAGGCGGCCCGCGCTCGAAACATCGAAGGGCACGAAGCCCAGCTTCAAAGCAGGCGAGCCGGGGCTGAGCGCGAAGTTGCCGGCCTTCCAGTTGGCGAACAGCGGGTCGGCCACGAGCGAGTTCTTGTCGTGGCCCAGCGCCCTCCACTCAGCTAAGCTCTTGCCCGCGAAGCCAACCGGCCCGCCGCCCACGTTCCAGTACAGGTTGCGGTCCAGGTGCGCGCGCGCCTCGTCGATGTTCCAGGCGCCGTCGAGCAGAGGCGAGCCGTTCAAGAGGAAGATGTTGCGCTCGATTGAAAACGAGAGGTGCTCCTCGTCGCGGGTGCGCCTCATCATGCCCTCGCCGCCCAGCGCGAAGATGTTGTTCTCGACCACGTTGTCCGCGCCGTAGTGCTGGTGGAACACGGTGCTCTTGGTGCGGTAGATCAGGTTGTCGTGCGCGTGGACGCCGCTGGTGCCCTCGTCGAAATAGAGGCCCCAGCCGCCGTAGTCGAACGAAGAAACATCGTGGATCAGGTTGTGGTGCACGTTGGTTCCGGGCGTGACGCCCAGCGTGTAGATGCCACCCATGTCGCTGAGCACGCCCTGACCGATGAGCGAGATGTCGTTGAAGGCCAGCGTGTTGTGGTGCATCCCCGACTTGCCGTAGCCCCAGCTCCAGCCCGGCGAGATGCCGGTGTAGTAGCCGTCGCGGATGGTGTTGTGCGCGACAACATTCCACGGCGAGTGCCCGATCCAGACCCCGATGCCCGCCGGGTGCAGCCGCCCGAAGTGCGCGATCAGGTTGTTGCGCACGATGTTGCGGCTGGCAAGTACTTGCTCGTCGCCGGAATTGCTCTGAGTGCCGATTTTAACGCCGCCAGCCGCTAAATCGAGCATCGTGCAGTTCTCGATGCGGTTGTCGTGGCAGGCCGCGCCCAACTCAACCGCGTATTCGCCAACGTGCGAGACGCCGCTGTCTTCGAGCACCACGCGCTCGGCTCCCACGGCGCGGATGCTTCCCTTCAAGCCGACCTCGGCCTGGCCCTGGACGTTGCCCTGGGGCGGCGTCACGAAGTTGGTGTAGCCAAAGCCCAGCCCGCGCAGCACGATGTCCGAGACCGGGCTCTTGCCATCTTCGCCGCCGCGGAACTCGACCAGCGAGCTGAGCCGAGGCGCCATGACAACTGAAGTGTTGGGGTTCTCGCCGGGCAGCGGGATGTAGGTGAGCAGGCCGCTGGGCCGATCCAGATACCACTCGCCCGGCTGCGACAGCGCCTCCTTGACGTTCTCGACCAGGTAGCGGTGGCCGCGCGGGAAAGACCCGTACCACTCGCGCGTGGTCGTCGGGCTGCCAAAGGTCACAGTGCGGTTGGCGGCGTCGATGTCGCGCGCCTTGAGGCGAGCCATGGTCCAAATCTGCATCATCAGGAAGTCGATGTCGGCTCGATTGCTCCAATCGGGGCTCACGTCGCCCGCCCCAAAGCCGAAGCGGTCGTGCCCGCGCGACTTGGGGTCGGACGGCTCCATCGCCCGCTCGACGAAGAAGTAGCCGCTCTTGGGCAGCCGGGGCCGCTGCCGCCGCTGGCCGTTGACCCACAGCTCCCCAAAGTTGCGCGTCCCTTCCCGGACGCCGGGCACCAGTACTTGCCAGCGCCCATTGACCACCTTCCAGCCCGTGATGCGCGCGCCGCCCGAGATCAGGGCGCGGCCCGAGCCTTCGTAGACAAGGGGCGCGTTCGGCTTGCCCGAATCGGCGGCCTCAAAAACCAGCGGCGCCGCCAGCTCGTAGTTCCCATCTTCAACCTGAACCGTGGCGCCGTTTGGAATCGCGTTGGCTTTGAGGTCCGCGCGCAGAGCATTGCGGGCACGCTCAAGCGAGGCGAAGGGGCCGTCGCTGCGCGCTTTGTTAGGCTCAGCCAGGCGGCCCGACCAGGCATCGCGGCCAGCGGGCGCGACGTGGTAGCGGACGGGAGGCCGCGCCCGGCTCCACGAAGGCGCCACGAAAGACTCGCGGTCGTCGGCCTGAGTGTTGATCGTGTTCATCGCGGCTCCGGCTGAGCCCGGCTGGGCGTTGGCGACGCTCAAAAATGAAGCGGACAGCGAAAAAGTGAGCGCCAGACGCGCTGTAAGTACTTGCATAAGCCACAGGATGCCCGGCGCTCGCGAGTTCTGAACGCCTCAAGGCCAAGGGCGCGAGCGCGGGCGCGGCGCGGGCGCGGCCACAATCCCGGTTCGTGGAATCGGATTCGTGGTAAACGGCTACGCCAATGGCAAAGCGAACGAGACAGACGAAACCAGCCGCGCGCATCGGCCTGCTGCTGTGGGCCGCAAGTACTTGCAGCCCGCAGGCGCGGGCTCAGGATCAGGGCGCCAGCTCAAGCGACGCGGCGCAGAGCGCGGGCGAGCAGAGCGCAGGCGAGCAGAGCGCGGGCGAGTGGCGGCTGGACGGGCAGATCGTGCGGCTGGACGCCGCGCGCTCGGCCTTCTGGATCGAGCCCGAGGTCACGGTCCTGGGCAACGAGGCCACGCTGGACGGCTCGGATCGCGCGCGTCGCGTCACGGTTGACGCCTCGACCCTGGTGTGGACGCCCGATGGCGTCACGCGGCCCTTTGGCTTCAACGCGCTGGATCAAGCCGTGCGCGCCCAGAGCGAGATCACGGTCGTGGGCACGCGCGAAAGCACCTCGCACGGCCCGATTCTGCGCGCCCGCCTGCTCGTGCTGCCCGACCTGCTGCCCAGAGGCTGGCGGCCCAGGCCCTTTGGAGCTTCCCCTCGCCGCTCCACTCCGCTCGCTTCAGCAGCGCCCACTTCAAGCTCCGCTTCAAGCTCCGCCGCCCGCCTCGCTGCGGCTCGTGCCGCAGCCCAACATTCCGCAGCAGCACAAGAAGCTGCCCGCGCCGCGTCCGCCCGAAGCTCGAAGGCCCAGGCTCAACTCGCGCAACAGCGGCTTGAGCAACAGAGGCTTGAGCAGGCGAAAATCGCGCAGGCGCAGCTTGAAAAAGAACAGCTCGCGAAGCACCAACTCGCGGAGGAGCAGCTTGAGCAAGCACGACACGCCCAAGCCCAACTCGCGCAGGAACGGCTTGAGCAACAGCGGCTCGCGCAGGCTCAGCTGGCCCAAGCTCAACAGGAGCGGCTCGCAAAGGCGCAAGCTCAGCTGGCCCAAGCTCAGCTCGCCAGAAAACAGCAGGCACTCGCGCAGGCGCGGCTTGAGCAACAGAGGCAAGCTCAAGCTCAACTCGCTCAAGCGCAGCAAGCTCAAGAGCGGCTTGAGCAACAGCAGCTTGAGCAGGCGAGAATCGCTCAGGCAAGGCAAGCTCAAGCTCAAGCGCAGCAAGCTCAAGAGCGGCTTGAGCAACAGCAGCTTGAGCAGGCGAGAATCGCTCAGGCAAGGCAAGCTCAAGCTCAAGCTCAAGAGCGGCTTGCTCAGGCTCAAGAGCGGCTTGCTCAAGCTCAAGCTCAAGAGCGGCCTGCACAACGGAGGCAAGCTCAGGCGCGGCTGGCGGCGGCTTCGCGGGCGCGGCTGGCGGCTCAGCGGCCAACGCTCTCGACGGCTCGGGCCAGCGATTCGGCGATCGACTCCGCGACGGTTTTGCGCGCGGCTCACGGGGCTGGAGCGGCTGCCCTGGCGCCTCGCGACTCGAAGCCGCCGCTGCTGGCTTCGTCGCTGCCTTCGTCTGGAGCCGCACCGTCCGCGCCGCGCGTAGCTGCGGCGGCTCTGGGCGGCGAAGGCCAGGTGACCCTGAGCGTGGGCCCCGGCACCCAGCAGGCGAGCGGCGAGCTCAGCCGAGGCCACACGCTGCAGGCTCATGTTGGGGCCGCGCTGCCTTCAGCCGCGCCGCGCGATGTCGAACGCGAGAGGCTGCGTGCCGCGCCGCCCCGGACTTCGCGCCAGGACGCGCCCTCATCCTGGGACGCCGCGCCGCTCGCCTCGCGCAACGAAAATGCTCCCGCAGCCTCGCCTCGCGGCTCGCAAACGGGGCGGCTCGCAATGCGCGCCACGCTTCCGGCCAGTCCAGAGCGGCGCCTCGTCGCTCCTCCGCTGCTCTCGGCGCCCTTGGGCCCGGCCTCGACGCTCGCTCCCGCCGCGCCGCCCTCGCTTGCCCCAGGCAGCGCGCAAGTACTTGCGCCCGCAGGCGGCCTCGCGAACGGCGCGTCTGCGGGCGGCTCCGGGGCTGCGAGCGGGCTGGACGCGGTGCAAGTACTTGCTCAGGGCGAGCAGCGGGCGGCGCAGGCCAGGGAGAATTTCGCGGGCCTGCGCGCGCTGCAGGATCAGGTCAAGTGGCTCGACTTCTGCGCCGGGCCGGGCTGGGACTCGCGCCGCGCGCTGTCCGCGAACGCGCTGTCCACGAACGCGCTGTCCGCCAGCGCAACCGCTGCGAACGCAACCGCTGCGGGCACAACAGCTGTGAGCGCGACGGTTTCCGGCGTGGCGAGCGGCGTGCAAAATGAGGGCGTCAAGATGGTGGCGCTGACCTTCGACGACGGGCCGCACGCCAACACCGCGCGCATCCTGGACATCCTGGACGCCAACGGAGCCAAAGCCACCTTCTTCCTGGTCGGGCGCAACGTGCAGAAGAACCCGGCGATGGTGCGAGAGATCGCGCGGCGCGGCCACGACATCGGCTCGCACTCGTTCCACCACTTCCAGGGCGTGCGCCTGAGCCTGAGCCAGTGGCAGCAGGAAGTCGATGACAACAACCAGGTCATCGGCGCGATTTTGGGCGTCGCGCCGCGCTGGTTCCGCGCGCCGGGCTGCCATTATTCTGACGAGGCGCTGCAGGCGCTGCGTTCGCGCGGCATGGTGCGCGTCGATTCGAGCAACAACTCGGGCGACTGGCACGAGCCGAGCCCGGACAAGATCGTCGCGGGCGTGCTGAGCCGCCTGGCTCCGGGCCAGATCCTGCTCTTCCACGACCCGCTGCCCCAGACCGCGCGCGCCCTGCCCGTCCTGCTGCGCGAGCTCGCCTCGCGCGGCTACAAGTGCGTCACGCTCACCGAGCTGGCGCGCGCCTCGGCCCAGGACACAACCTTCACGCCGCCGCTGTGCCCGCCCGGCCAGGGCATCATCCTGCCGCCCAGCGCCTTCGCCGCCCGCTCGCGAACCACAGGTCAAGCACTTGAAGCGCCCTCCGAGCCGTCCTCGCTGCCTTCAGACGCGCCCGTCCTGCTCCAGGTGCAGCCTTAAGTTGGGAAGCCGCTGCAAGTACTTGATCGCTTGATCATCGCTGAGCGGGCTTAGAGCGCAAGACGGGCAACAGTACCTCGCTTCTACAAGCCAGCAGGCGGGCGTCTGGCAGGCTGCCACTTCACTTGCACACCGTGTCAGGCTCAGCTCAGCTGAACTCAATCAGCTCCTCGTAGACGCGCGTGGTTTCCTCGGCCATGCGGCTGAGCGTGAAGGCGGCCTCGATGCGCGCGCGCGCCGCCTGCCCAAGCTCCTCGCGGCCCGCGGGCTGGCCCGCCAGCAGCGCCAGGGCAATCAGCATCGGCTCGGGCTCGGCGCGGCACAGCAAGCCTGCGGCCTGGTTCCCGGAGCCCAGAATCTCGCGCAGCGGCGCCAGGTCAGCGGCCACCACAGCCCGGCTCGCGGCCATCGCTTCGAGCAGCGAATATGGGCAGCCCTCCCAGCGCGAAGGCAGCGCCACGATGTCGCAGCGCGCGTAAAAAGGCCGCGCGTCCGCGACCTCGCCCGCCCACTCGATGCTCGCCTCCAGCCCCAGCTCGCGCGCCAGATCGCGCAGCGCAGCTTCGTCCTCGCCGCCCCCAACCAGCAGCAGGCGCGCGTTGGCCCCAACCGAGCGCAGCAGCTTGAACGCGCGCAGCAGGACCGCCTGATTCTTCTGCGCGCTGAGCCTGCCGAAGCAGCCGATTGTTAGAGCCCGACTGTGCTGCCGGCTTTGGCCCGGTTCACTGAGTTCGCCTGGCGGGAAGCGGCTGAGGTTCACGCCGTTGCGGATCAAGGTGATGCGCGAGCGCGGGACGGGCAGCACGCGGGCCAGGGCGTGCGCTTCGGCTTGCGAGACGGCGATGAAGCGAGCAGCGAGCGGCGACAGCGCGATCTCGCCCCAGCGCGCCAGGCTCTTCTGCACGCGCGGCAGCGAGGTGTCGAAGGCCACGCAGTGCGGCGTGTATACGATAGGCGCGCGCACAAACGGAGCCGCCAGCCGCGCGATCAGCCCGGCCTTGCTCGAATGGGCGTGCATCACGCACGGCCCGAAGCCCCTCGCGACGGCGACCAGCTCGCGCACCGCGCGCGCGTCCTCGGGGTGCGGGCCGCGCCGCATCGCGATGTCAAAGGTGCGGATGCCGCGCGCTTCCAGAAGCCGCGCATCGTCAGGAAAATCGGGGTTGCGCCGCGAGGAGTAGGCCAGGCCGCAAGCCCAGCCGCGCTCGCTCAGGGCGGGCAGCAGGTCGAGCAGGTGCGTGCGCGTGCCGCCGCGCGTGGCTTCGAGAACGTGCAGCACGCGGCGCTCGCGCGAGGCCGGGCCTTGAGTTGGGCGCGTTGAGCTGAGGATTGGCTGGCTCCGAAGAAGCTGCAAATGCAAGTACTTGTGGCCGGGCCACCTAGAAAATCCCGAACACGGCGCGGCAGTTGAATGGTGACTTCAGTCGCCGACTTCAAAGGAGACGGCAGCCGAGGAGAGCGGCTCGCCCGCGTCCTTGAGCCACAGCTGCACCTGAGCCTCGTGGGTGCCTGGCGTCAGGCGGCGCGCGCGCAGGCTCCAGGCGAAGGGCGGCGTGTTGGTCATCCACGAGGAGCGCCCGTCCACGAGCCACGACACGCTCGCGATGCGCTTGCGCTCGACGCCGGGCGGCAGAACCACCGCGAGATCGAGGTCGCCGCGCACCACCTCGCCCGCCTGGATGCCGAGCAGAACCGGCACGCCAGACGAAGCGCCCGCAGTACTTGGCGCTCCGTCGGGAGCCGTGAACACGCTGCCGTTGTCGCCCAGGACGCGGCCCTGCGAGGAGGCGCGCACGCTGAGCGCGCCCGAAGCCGCCAGCAACTCGTCCGCGCTGCTCGAAAGCGGCAGCGTGATGCCGTTCGCGCCCAGCGTGCTGCCTGCGGGAACCAGAGTTTTATACAGCGAAGCGTTGGGCTCGACTGAGGAGAGGAAGTAAGGGTCGGCCACGATGCGCCTGTAGGTGGCCAGCGAGCGGCCATCGTCGATGAAGGAGTAGTTGTTGTTGGCTTTGCCCGCGCGGATAGTGTCCCAGCAGAACCAGTTGACCGATTTGACGCGCGGAAACTCGGTGCGAATCGCGCCGTAGAACTTCTGCATCCTGTCGATGGCGAAGCCCACGGTGTCTTCGGAAGTGCCCTTGCAGAAGATGGTGGCGGCGAACTCCGAAACGTGGATCGGCTTGCGGCTGGCGTAGCGATCGTAAACCCAGCGCAGCCAGGCCACCACGTCCTTGCTGGCGGCGGGCCGGAAGGGGTCGCCGTCGTTGACGAAGACCGCGTAGATGTTGACGCCGACCCAATCGACCCAGTCGTCGCCGGGGTAATACGAGGCCATCAGGTTCTGCGGCGTGGCAAAGGGCGTCCACACCATCGCCACGTTGGGCGCTTCCTGCTTCATCACGCGCGAGACGAGGCGGAACTTCTCGATGTACTTGGCCGGGTCGCCGGTTGTTTTGGCCGCGCCCGAGAAGTAGCTCTTCCACTGCCACGGACCGTTCATCTCGCTGGCCCAGCGCAGGAAGATCGGGCAGCGCGCGCGCGCCGCGTCGCGGGCCCAGGCGCGCAGATACGGCCCGTCCTCGACCTTGTCCAGCCCGTCGTTGGGCTCGAAGGCGATCTGCGGCGCGGCGCCGCCTCGCTTGAGCTTCTCGACCCACTCGGAGGGAAAGGGCCGCCCGTAGCCGACGTAGGTGAAGAACGAGGCGTGCTTCTTCTTGGTCAGCTGCTCCCACGCGCCGATGTCGCCCTGAACCGTGTAGTCGCGCTCGATGAAAGCCCCGATGTAGCAGCCCGTGGCCGGCTCGAACTTGGCCAGCCGAGCCGAAGGCAGCGACGAAGGCAAGCCCTGCGCCGCGCCCGAACCCAGCTCAGGCGCGGCGTTGGGGTCGGGCAGAGCCAACGAACCGGGCGCATCGGGCGCGTCAAGGCCGGGCGAAGCGGCGGGCGCGGTGCTGGTGGGCGTGGTGCCAAAGGACGGCACGCCGGGCGACAGCCGAGCCGGAACTTGCTCGGCAAGGGCGGCGCGCGCGAGCAGCAGCGCGAGCGTGAGGAGCGGCAACTTCGACGGCAACTTCATCAGGCTCTTAATTTTACGGGAATCAACCACAGAGGACGCAGAGACTTGATTGAGAGGAGGTGCAAGTACTTGCGGCTCTTCTCGCGTTCTTCTCTATCTTCGATTTTGCGGTTCTCTGCGTCCTCTGTGCCCTCTGTGGTTGATCTTCAGCCCAGCTTGCCCATGCGCTTCAGGTTCTCCAGCGAGATGCGGATGCTGTCGAGCGGGTCGCCGGGGCAGGTGTCCTGCTCGACGATGTAGGCCCTGGCGCCTCCGGCCTCAGCCGCCTCGAAGATGGCGGGCCAGTCGAGCGTGCCGGTTCCGACTTCGGCGAAGGTCTGGCGCGAGTCGTTTGTCATGTCCTTGACGTGGATCAGCGGCGCGCGGCCCGCGTGCCGGCGGATGTACTCAGCCGGGTTCGAGCCGCCCTTTTGTATCCAGAAGGTGTCGATCTCGGCCTGCACCAGCGCCGGGTCGGAGGAGTTGTACAGAATGTCGAGGCCCATCACGCCGTCGAAGACATCGCGCAGCTCGAAGTCGTGGTTGTGGTAGCACAGCGTCATGCCCGCGCCCTGCATCTCGCGCGCGATCTCTTCGAGCATCCCGGCGAACTGAGCGTAGCCCTCGCCGGTGCGCTGAGCGCCCGGAATCGAAGGGCACACCAGGTGCGTGTTGCCCATGCCCTGGCTCTCGGCGACCAGCCCGCCCAGGTCTTCCCGCAGCGCGCCCAGGCCGACGTGCGCGCCCACGACCTTGAGCTCAAGCTCGCGAAGGGCCTGGGTCAGCTGCGCGGGCGAAGCGTCGCCGTAGCCCGCCAGCTCGATGCCCTCATAGCCGATCTCCTTGACCTTGCGCAGCGTGCCGATCATGTCGTTCGAGGTCAGGTCGCGCAGCGTGTACATCTGAACCGCAATGGTTGGTCTCATGGTTTTCCTTGTTTTCCTTTCCAAGCTCTCAGCTCAGCTCAAGTGTGGTATTCGGCGTTGATCTTGACGTAATCGTAGGAGAAGTCGCAGGTCCAGGCCGTCCAGCTGCCAGCTCCGCTGCCGATCCTGACAAGTACTTGCAGCTCGTCGCGGCTCATCACCTCGACTGCGCTCGCCTGGTCGAAGGCAAGCGGCTCGCCGGCGCGAAAGACCTCGACCTCGCCCAGCGATATGCCGAGCTGAGCCGGGTCGAAGGCAACGCCGGCGCGCCCCGCGGCCATCGCCAGCCGCCCCCAGTTGGGGTCGCGCCCGAAGATGGCGGTCTTCACCAGGGGCGAGTTGGCGATGGTGAGCGCGATTTTCTTGGCGCTCAGGCCGTCCGGCGCGCCCTGGACGCGCACCTCAACCAGCTTGGTGGCGCCCTCGCCATCGCGCGCCACGAGCTTGGACAGCTCGATGCACACGCTCTGCAGCAGCTCTTCAAAGGCCGCGCAAGCGTTGGCGTCCTGACGCGAGACTTGCACGCCCGAGCGTCCCGAGGCCAGCAGAATCGCGGTGTCGTTGGTCGAAGTGTCGCCGTCAACCGTGACCGAGTTGAAGGACTTCTCGACCGCGCGCTGCAAAATCTCGCCGATGAAGCCCTTCTCGATGCGCGCGTCCGTGGCCAGGAACGCCAGCATGGTGGCGTGCAAAGCCTGCCCGTCGAAGGCTTGCAGATCGGGCCCGATCATGCCCACGCCCTTGACCTGGCCGCCAACCGTGACGGTCGCGCCGTTGATTTGGGCGCTGGCGGCGAGGTGCTTGGGCCGGGTGTCGGTCGTCATGGCGGCGCGCGCCGAGGCTTGCGAAAACGCGGAGCCGCGCCCCAGCTCAAGTACTTGCAGCGCGGCCTCGACCTTCTCGATGGGCAGCGCGTGGCCGATGATTCCCGTCGAGCACACCAGAACTTGCGCCGCCTCGCAGCCGATTTTGGCGGCGGCCAGCGCGCACATTTCGAGCGCGTGCTGCCTGCCCTGCTCGCCGGTGCAGCAGTTGGCGTTGCCCGAGTTCCACACGATGGCGCGCGCTTCGAGGCTCTGGATGTGCGCAGCCGAGACCAGCACGGGCGCGGCGCGCACCCGGTTCGAGGTGAACAGAGCCGCCGCCGAAGCCAGCTCATCCGCGACGAGCAGGCCCACGTCCTCGCCTTGGAGCTTGAGGCCGCCGCGCGCGCCTCCGGCCCGGAATCCGGGCACGTCGGCCAGCCCGCCCTCGCGATTGTGTTCGATGTTCATGGGGTTCCGGCTGCAAACGCCTGCAAGTACTTGTGGCCAGGCGGCTTCAGGGCGTGGGTTCAGGGCGTGGGTTCAGGGCCAGGGGAATTCGGGCGCGGACCAGCTGTGGAAGAGCGGGGTGGCCAGGATCGCCCAGAAGATGGCCATGCCGAACTCGCCCAGGATCATGCCCAGCATGAAGGGCGACAGCTTGCGGTAGGTCTCGGCCCCGCCAAAGCGCAGCACGCTGCTCTTGATGATCCAGGCGACCATGAAGGGGAAGAAGAACACCATCCCGCTCCAGGTCGGCACGATGGCGTAGGCCAGCGGGTGGAAGGGAAACCACGAGAACGAGGCGCGCGCCCACACCATCAGGAGCGTGGCCACGATGCCGACCGCCAGGCCGCCGTAAGCCGTCGAGTCGGGCGGCGGGGTGTCACCGGCGATGAGGCCGCGCGAGAAGTTGAACATATTGCGCGCGTTGTCCCTGGGATAGCCATACAGCGTCAGGTGCCCGCGCGTGTACGAGAAATACAGGAAGAAATAAGACGCCACCACGAACGAAACCACAACCGCCACGCCCAGCGGCAGCAGCAGCGCCCGCTGCTTGACGCGCAGGCTGCCCGCCATCTTCTGGTTGTCGAGCAGCGGCGACAGCAAAACGCCGCGCAGGTCGCGCGCGAAGACGGCGTTCATGGCCCCGATCAGCGTCAAGTTGGCGGCTCCCATGTGCTCGATGGGGAAGACTAGCCGGATCAAGTGCAGCGGCAAGAAGCTCGTCTCGGTCATCAGCAGCCCGGCCTCGCACACCGCCCGGCTCATGATCACGGCCACGAAGAACAGGTAGATGCCCATCTGAGCCACCGCCAGCCACGGGCTCATGCCAGCTAAGGTGAGCCAGACCACGATGCCCGCGAAGCCAAGCGAAAGCCCGATGATCGCGGTTCGGTAGCTCATCAGCTCCTGCGAATCGTCGAAGGGGCGCGCGCCCTTCTTGCCGAAGGCCGTCGCAAGTACTTGCCGGAAGTAGGGCCAGCCGATGCGCAGCTGAGCTAAGACGAGCACGATGTAAGCGCCAGCCGCCTGGTAGCCGGTCCAGACGCGCGCGTTGTGGCTGCCGATGCCGACTGGGATGCCGCCCAGCTGAACCGCCATCACGTCCTGCAAGCGCGTCAGGATGAAGAAGAACCACACCGAGAACAGCAGGTCGGTGGGCAGGAAGTAGGCGAAGCCGATTGCGGCCAGCGAGATGTAGATCGTGGTGTTGTCGGCGGCGTTCCACGGGCGCTCGGTGAGCAGGGGGCTCAGCGGAAGGCTGATCACGAAGTGCGGCCAGTCGGGGTAGTTCGCCTGCAAGCCGTTGACGCCGAACACAACCGCGCTCAGCGCAAAGCCCAGCCACATCAGCCTGTTGGAGAAAAAAGGCTCGCCATCGACCTCGTTCTGGATGATGGCCAGGGGCAAGATGGTGAGCGGAAAGCGCAGCTGCTCGTTGTCCATCCACTGGCGCCGCAGCAAAGTGGACAAGCAGGCGAAGACCAAAATCACGCACGAGACCAGCCCGAACCACAGGGCCAGCGGCGCGATCCAGGCGTGCCAGGGAATCGCCTCGCCGGGCCGCACGCCGCTCCAGAAAGCGGTGATGTTGGGCGGCGTGGGGCTCGAATGCTGGGGGTCGAAAGGCACCGCCCAGGCCGGAAGGTGCTGAATCAAATATTCGGAGAAGCGGTTCTCGCGCGTAGCGTAGTAGGGCAGGTAAGCCAGCGCGGGGATCACTTTCTCGACCACGCCGCGCGTCGAAACCATGACCGCGACCAGCATCATGGCGTACACCACGAGCACGTCGGCGTGGTTGAGGAACTCGCGCTTGGACAGCTTCTTGAGCCCGTTGTTGACCAGAGTCAGCGCGAACAGCCCCGCGATGGCCGGGGGCGCCAGCTGCAGCACGCCGAACTGCACCTTCTGCGACACCATGTCGGCGAACACCGAGATGAAGGCGATGGCGATGACCAGCGGAACCCCCACGATCAGGGCGCGCAGCCGCAGCCCGAAAATCGGGCGGCGCCGCTCCTCGTGCAAAGCGGCGGCGGACAACGACTCGGCGGCGGGCGAGCCGGAAATAGAAGGCGAAGCGGAAGCGGTGGGCGGCATCATGGCAGCGTTAAAGGCGGCGAAAAGCATCGCACATTATAACGGCGCAACCTGACCGCGCGGCGCTCGATGACGCGCTGCAAGTACTTGAGGAGGTTCGCAGGCGAGGAGCCCGCGCCTGCCGGCACGCACGGCTGGTATGATGAGACGCAATCTGTTGGGAGCTAAAAATGAAAACCACATCCAGCGCGCTTGCGTGGGCCTTGCTGCTTGCCGCAGCGGGCTCCGGCGCGCCGGCGCGCGCCGCTGACGCCGTCGCGCCCCAAATCACGCTGGACGCGCCGCGCAACGGCGGGGCTTACCTGGCGCCTCAGCTCGCGGGCGGCTTGGCTCAGGGGCACGCGCGCGACAACGCCGGCGGCAGCGGCCTGGCCACGGTCACGCTGCTGCTGTGGCGTCAAGCAGGCTCGGCCACGCGCTACTACGATGGGCGCGGCTTCAACCTGCCCGGAGGCCGCTACCTCGCGGCCACGCTCAGCGGCAGCGGCGAGCTCAAGGCGTGGAGCTTCCGCCTGCCCACCATCGCCCAGGGCCTGGTTCCGGGCGTCTACCACCTCCGCGCCCTGGCCCGCGACCGCGCCGGCAACAACGGCTTCTTGCCGCTCGTGACCTTCACCATCCGCGGCACGTCCTCGTCGGGCGACGTGACGCCGCCGCAGCTGAGCATCGACACCCCGCAAAACGGCGGCGTGTACTCGGCCTCGCAGACGCACTTCGGCGCCCTGGGCTCGGCTCACGACAACGCGGGCGGCGGCGGCATCGCGAGCATACGCATCATCGCCTACCGCTACGCCGACGCGCAGGGGCCAGCAGGCTACTTCAACGGCCAGAGCTTCTCCTCGCCCACGCCCTTCGAAAACCCGGCTCTGGTGCCGCCCACAACCTCGAACCAGCTCACGCAGTGGCTCTTCGACAGGCCCTCGGTCTTCACGCCGGGCCGCATCCTGCTCACCACCGTGGCCCGCGACCGCGCCGGCAACCGCTCGCAAACCTCGATCACCTTCACGCGCCGCTGAAGCCGCAACCCGCCCAACAAAGCATCGCAGGTAGATGATGCGCCGCACACCGCAGCCTGCTCAAACACCGAAGCGCCCGCCTCAAGTACTTGAGGCGGGCGCTTCGGTTGAGCTCGGCTTACTCCTCGTCTTCCTTGAACTCGTCCTCGTCCACGTCGGCTTCGGGCGAAACCTCGACCTTGACGCCCTTGGCCCGCAGGTCGAAGGACTCGCGGATCTGGTTTTCCAGGTCGTCGGAGAACTCCTGGTTCTGCTCCAGGTACGCGCGCACGTTGTCGCGCCCCTGGAACCGCTCCTCGCCCACCGTGAACCACGCGCCGCCCTTCTGGATCAACCCCTTCTGCACCGCCAAATCCAAAATATCGCCGTATTTCGCGATGCCCTTGCCGTAGATCAAGTCGAACTCAGCCTCGCGAAACGGCGGCGCGATCTTGTTCTTGTCGATGCGCACCTTCGTCCGGTTGCCCAAAATCACTGTGCCGTCCTTGATCTGCTCGCCTCGGCTCACCCGCATACGAACCGAGGCGAAGAACTTCAGCGCCCGCCCGCCCGGAGTCGTCTCGGGCGAGCCGTACATGACGCCGATCTTCTCGCGAATCTGGTTGATGAAGATCACCGTGGCGTTGGCGCGCCCAACGCTCGACGCCAGCTTGCGGCAGCCCTGCGACATCATGCGCGCCATCGCCCCGACCTGCAAGTCGCCCATCTCGCCCTCGATCTCGGCGCGCGGCGTCAGGGCCGCCACCGAGTCGACGACGACCATGTCGATGGCGCTCGAACGGATCAGGGTGTCCGCGATTTCCAGCGCCTGCTCGCCGTTGTCGGGCTGCGAGATGAACAGGTTGTCGATGTCTACCCCCAGAGCCTGCGCGTAGCTCGGGTTCAGCGCGTGCTCGGCGTCGATGAAGGCGCAGATGCCGCCCGACTTCTGCATCTCGGCGATGCAGTGCAGCGTCAGAGTCGTCTTACCGCCGCCCTCAGCGCCGAAGATTTCGATGATGCGTCCGCGCGGCAGGCCGCCGCCCAGGGCCACGTCGAGCCCGAGAGAGCCGGTCGGCGTGGTGTCGACCTGCATATGGGTGCGCTCGCCCAGCCGCATGATCGAGCCCTTGCCAAAGGTCTTCTCCATGCGCGCCACCGCTTCTTCGAGCGACTTCATCTTGTCGCCCGCCGAGGCCTTCGAGCTGCCGTTGGCGGCCGCAATGGCCGCCGCCACCTTGCTGTTCGCTACTTCCTTAGCCATCTGGAACTCCCTGTTTTCCCGCGCCTGAATCTTCTTCGCTCAGCGCCCAAAACGTCTTCACTCGTATCAATGACGCCGGGAGTATAAAGAGTTGAAGTCGATGCTGCAAGTACTTGCGGCACGAGAAGCGCCCGAAATCGAAGATGGAAAATAATTTCCCAATCCCTTCAAAACAGGTTGTGTTTGCGCCGCGTTGGGTCATCGCAGACCAAAACTTGGCCGCACAAGCGATTCCGCCGCTGCGCAAACGATTCCGCCGCTGCGCAAACGATTCCGCCGCTGCGCAAGCGATTCCGCCGCTGCGCAAGCGATTCCGTGGCTGTGCAAACGATTCCGTGGCTGTGCAAACGAAAACGCGGCTACGCAGACGAAAACGTGGCTGCGCAAGCGATTCCGCGGCTACGCAAACCAAAACTTGGCTACGCAGACGAAAACGCGGCTGCGCAGACGGAAACGTGGCTGCGCAGACGATTCCGGCGGCGCGCGCGCGTTTCCGCAGCGACGGCCAAGTACTTGAGGCTCACGAGATCGGCAGGTTGAGAATCTGGCGGCGCAGCAGCTCGATGGCCCACAGCGCGGCGCGCTTCTTGACGTTTTCGCGGTCGCCGAACAGCTCGCGGTGGATCGCCTTGTCCTCGCCCTCGCCGCTCAAGCCGAGCCACACGGTTCCTTTGGGCTTGCCTGTTGAGGAATCCGGCCCGGCTTCTCCGGTCGTCGAGATGGCCCAGTTTGAGCCGCACGTCGCGCGCGCGCCCGCAGCCATCTCGCGGGCCACACTCTGGGAAACCACCGAGTCGCGCGCGATGCTGGCCTCGCTGACACCGAGCAGGCGGGTCTTCAAGTCCTGGTGGTAGGCCACGACGCCGCCTCGAAGTACTTGCGAGGAGCCGGGCACATCGGTCAGCAGCGACTGCACCAGGCCGCCCGTGAGCGACTCGGCCACGGCTAAGGTCTCGCCGCGCTCGCGCAGCAGGCGGATCACAATGGCGGGCAGCGTGTCGTCGTCGGTGCCGAAGATGAACTCGCCCACGCCCGCCCGCGCGCAGACTTTAGCTTCCATGTCGTCCAGCAGCAGCTTAGCTGAAGCCTCGTCGCGCGACTTGGCGGTCAGGCGCAGGTGCACTTCGGTGTTTTGATAGATGAGCGGCGCGACGGTCGGGTTGTGGGCGGTGGTGAGGATGTCTTCGATGGGATCAGCCAGGCTGCTCTCGCCCACGCCGAAGGCTCGCAGCACACGCGACACGATGATGCTGCGCTCGCCTTCCATGCTTTCGAGCAGGCGCGGCACGATCCAGCCGTCGAGCATGGCGACCATCTCGCGCGGCACGCCGGGAACGGCGAAGATCATCTTGCCGTTTGGAAGGCGCGCGAAGACGCCGGGTGCCGTGCCGCAGGTGTTGGGGATGTCGCCGGTGCCTTCGGGCAGGTAAGCCTGGCGCATCAGGCTGGCGCCGGGCGTGTAGTTGCGCGAGGCGAAGAAGGCGCGCAGCTCGTCTTCGAGGCGCTGGACGTGCACCAGGGGAACTTGCAGCGCGTTGGCGATGGCCTCGCGCGTCAGGTCGTCGGTGGTTGGGCCGAGGCCGCCGGTGATGACCAGGGCGTCCGAGCGGCTGATGGCTTCGGAGACGGCCCCGGCGATGCGGTCTAAGTTGTCGCCCACGGTCTGCTTGAAGCGCAGGTCGAGGCCGGCGCGGGCGAGCTGGCGGGCGATGTAGGCGGCGTTGGTGTCGATGATCTGGCCGAGCAAAAGCTCGGAGCCGACGCATAAAATTTCTGCTTGCATGATGCTGATTCTTTCCGTGGGCCAGCGATGATCGGCCTGTATCTTCACATTCCCTTCTGCGCGCGCCGCTGCCCGTACTGCGACTTCGCCGTGCACATCGGGCCCGCTCTGCACGCCAGGTACTTGCAGGCGCTCCAAAGCGAGCTGAGGCAGGTGCTGGGCGCGCACTTCGCGCGGTTTCCCCACGATTCGATTGGCACCATCTTCTGCGGCGGCGGCACCCCGACTTCGCTGGGCTCGGCTGGGCTCAACACATTGTTGCACACCATCCGCCGGCACGCGCCGCTTGAGCCCCAGGCCGAGGTCACGCTCGAAGCCAACCCCGAAGACGCCTCGCCCGCGCTGTTTGGCGAGCTGCGCGAGGGCGGCTGGAACCGCGTCTCGCTGGGCGTGCAGTCGCTCGACGACGGCGTGCTGCAAGTACTTGGGCGACGCCACCGCAGCGCCGGCGTTGAGCACGCGGTGCTGCAGGCGCGGGGCGCGGGCTTCGAGAACATCAGCCTGGACTTGATCTACGCGGTCGCGGGCCAAACTCTTGGCTCGTGGCGCGCGACCTTGCAACGCGCAGCCGAGCTCAAGGTGCCGCACCTGTCGTGCTACTCGCTGACCATCGAGCCGGGCACCGCCTTCGGGCGCCGCGTCGAGAAGAAGCGCATGGCCGAAGTCCCCGACGATGCCCAGGCCGAGTTCATGGACGCCGCCCAGCAAGTACTTGAGGCGAGCCAGCTGAGCCGCTACGAGGTGAGCAACTACGCGCGCGCGGGCTTCGAGTGCGCGCACAACCTGCGCACCTGGCGCGGCGGCAGCTACCTGGCCGCCGGCAACGGCGCGCACGGCCACCTGGACGGCCACCGCTGGTGGAACGGGCGCTCGACCCCGGCCTACATCGCAGCCATCGAAAGCGGGCGAGGCGCGCGCGCGGGCGAGGAGTTCCTCACGGCCCGGCAGCGCCTGGACGAGCTGGTTCTGATGGGGCTGAGGCTGCGCGAAGGCTTCGATTTGAAGCACGCTCAGCAGCTCAGCGGAGCCGATGTCGAGCGCGAAATCGGAGCCAAGCTGGCGCGGGCGTTGCAGCGCGGCGACCTGCAGCGTGGCGACCTGCAGCGCGGCGAGATGAGCGGCGCGGCGGGCGTTACGTTGGAAGACGGGCGCGGCGGGGAATACTCTGCAGCGGCCTGGCGCGCGGTTGCGAACGGGCCGCGCCTTCGCCTGAGCCCGGCGCGCTGGGCACTGGCCGACGCCATCGCGCTCGATGTGCTGAGCTGAAACCGCGGCTTCCGACGCGGGCAGCGCGAGCTGAGGGCGGCGCAAGCTAAAGAAAGAGGGCGGCAAGAGCCGAGCAGACAACACAGGAGACAGATGAACACTTCTTCCAATGCCGCGGGCGTGCTGTGCGAGCCGCGCGTGCGCAAGTACTTGCAGGCACGCGTGGCGGTTCGGGTCGGGCTGGCGGCGGCGTTGTGCGGCCTGAGCCTGAGCGGGCTGAGCAGCGCGGCCTGGGCTCAGGCCGCCGGCACGCGCACGGTGTATTTCTACAGCGGAGCGGGGCAGGCCGAGGCCAAGCCGGGCTCCTGGGGCAACGGCGCGGCGGACAAGGCTCAGGACGCGGATTACGAGAACGCCGACGCTCTCAAAGTGACCACGCGCAACCTCAACGAAGGCATCCGCTTCGACCTGGCGCAGCCCATCGACATCACGCCGTACCTGGCTCCGGGCGCCAACGGCCTGGTGCGCCTGCGCGTGCGCTTCGCCTCAGCGTTCGGCGGCGGCGGGTACCCCGGTGGCGGGCCGGGCTATCCGGGCCAGGGCCCAGGTTATCCCGGCGGGCCACAGGAATTCCCAGGCCAGGGCGGGCCCCCCGACGGGCCGGGCGGCGACGAACAGGGCGGCCCCTTCCCCGGCGGCGGCCCTGATGAAGGCGGCGGCGACGCGGGCGGCTTGGACGGCGGCGGCGTTGATGGGGGCGGCATGGAAGGCGGCGCGCCGCTCGTCTCGCCCGCACTGGCCAAGCCCGCCGCGCTGAGCCCGGCTTCAGCTCAGGGGCCCGCGCTCGAAGCGGCGCGGCGCGCGAGCCTGCCCCGCGTTCTGGGCGCGCCGCAGACGCGAGCCCTGGCTCAATACGGGCAGCGCGAGGGGCAGCGCGGCGGCGGCTTCGCGCAAGGCGGCGGCTTTCCCCAGGGCGGTGCGCCGGGCGGGAATCCGGGCGGCGCGCCAGGCGGCTTTCCGGGCGGCGTGCCGGGTGGCTTTCCGGGCGGCGCGGGCGGCGGATTCCCGCCCGGAGGCTTTCCTCCAGGCGGCGAGGGCGGGCCGGGCATGATGGCCGGGCCGCCGCCTCAGCGCACCCCGATCGGGCGCTTCCAGGTGACGATGGTGCTGGATCGCGGCATCATGACCGGCGGCCTGGACTTCTCGCTGCGCGGCGTCCCGGCTGACGACGCGGGCTGGCGGCTGCTGACCGTCCCGCTGGCCGACATGAAGGCCACGCCGGGCGCTTCGGGCCCGGTGCGGCGCGTCATCATCACCACCGACAAGGAAGACACCTGGTACTTGGGCCAGGCCGCGCTCTCGGTGGACGCCAAGGAAATCGCGGTCTCGCTGCGCCAGCCCAAGGACGCGCCCGGCGCTCAGATCGCCGAGATCACCGTCGCGCCCGGCCCCATCAGCCTGGTCGCCGATGTCGAAGCCGGCTCCTCGGACGTGGCCGTGGACTGGAACTTCGACGCCGACAACGCCGGAGCGCCGCCTGTGGCCCCAGCCGCCGGCCCCGGAGCAGGCGGCCCCGCCATGGGCGGGCCAGAGGGCGGCCCCACAATGGGCGGCCCGAACCGAGGCGGCCCCATGATGGGCGGGGGCGGGCCAATGGAAGGTGGCGCGGCCTTTGGCGGGCCACGTGTGGACGCGCGCGGGCTCATCGGCAAGTTCGACTATCCCAACGAGGAGCAGAACTACCGCGTCGAAGTCACCGTGCGCGACCGCGCGCACAAGAAGAAGCCTGTCAAAGCACAGATCCTGGTCAAAGTCCGCGGCTGAAGCACTCCGAAGCATTACGCGCGCCACAAATTCCACAAACCCGCCGCTGAGATCAGCGGCGGGTTTTGTTTTGCCTGCAAGTACTTGCGGGCGCTCAGGGGCGCGGCGCGCGGACGTGGGGAGAGATCCACTCGGGCGGGCGCGGGATGTAGGCGGTCACGAAGCGCACCCGCTCTTCGAGCGCGCCCTGAGCCGCGCCGGGCCTGGGCTGGGGAGCCGCAGCCTGGAAGAACTCGCACACGATGTGCAGCGGGCAGGTGTTGCGCGCCGAGAGGTGGAAGCGGCCCGCGACCAGGAACCTCTCGCGCTCGCGGCGCTGCTGGGGCGGCACGTAAACCTCCAGCACGCGCCCGCCCAGCACGGCCCCGACGCAGTGCTCCTTGTCGAAGCCCTCCTCGATCATGTGGCTCTGGGTGTGCGCGCTGAACTCGTAGCGGCCCGACTCGACCAGCGCATGGATGAGCTCAAGGCACTTCTGCGCGCGCGGCGAGGACGGCGCGACCCAGCCCAGGCCGCGCGTGCTCACCTTGTCGCCCGGAGGAGGAGCCTCGCCCTGGCTCTGCTCGCGCTCGAACCACGAGCCCTCGTTCGAGTTCGCCCACCACGGCGGGGCCACGATCGGAGCGGGGCGGTGGTGCGAGCCAGTGCGTCGGCGGCGTGCGGCCATAATTCTCCTCTGCTCCACTTAGCTCAGGTGTCGCCCGCAGAGTGTGGTTCAAAATCTCGCGCTTGTCACATCTTTGCAGAAGCCTTCAGTTCTCAGCCGCCGCCGATTTTGGGCGCGCAAGTACTTGCAGCGATGGCGCGCTCAAGCCTGCTCAAGCCCGCTCGCTGAGCCCGAGAAACTTGTTAGGCTTGGCGCATGGATTTGCACTCTTGGGGCGCGGGCGAGGCGCAGGCGACGGCGACTTTGGCGGAGGGCCGGGTGCGCACCCTGGCCCGCGACGCCGCGGTTGAGGGCGTTGGGCTGCACTCGGGGCTGCCGTGCCGCGTCACGCTGCGGCCTCGCGAGGCTGCGGGCTGGGAGCTGGCGCGCGTGGATATGCCCGGCTCGCCCACGATTCCGGTGGCTCCGGCCAACGTGTCGCGCACCCAGCACGCCACTGTTTTGCAGCGCGGCGAGGCCAGCGTCTCGACCGTGGAGCACCTGCTGGCGGCGCTGTGGGCGCGCGGCGTGGGAGCCTGCCGCATCGAGGTGAGCGGAGCCGAGCTGCCGATCTTGGATGGCAGCGCGCTCGAATGGTGCCGCGCGCTCGATGAAGCGGGCGAGGCCGAGCTGCCGCTGGCGCGCCCGGTGTATGCTCTGCGCGAGCCGGTCGCGATTTTCCACGGCGAAGGCTGCGTGCTGGGCTTGCCTCATAACACTCTGCGTGCCTCGGCGAGCGTGAGCTTCGCGACGCTGTGGGACTCGAAGCAGAGCATGGACTGCGATGTCTCGCCGCTCGAATTCACGCGCGACATCGCTCCGGCGCGCACTTTCACGCTCGAAGCGTGGATCGAGCCGCTGCAGCGGGCCGGGCTCATCAAGGGCGGCGCGGCCTCGAACGCCATCATCCTGGACGACAGCGGCCCGTCCTCGCCCTGGCGCCTGCCCGAGGAGCTCGCACGCCACAAGATTCTGGATCTGCTTGGCGACGTGGCCCTGCTCTTTGGCAGCGACGGCGGCGCCCTGCGCGCTCACCTCATCGCCATCAAAGCCGGCCACGAGATGCACCGCCTGTGGGCGCGCGAGGCCCTGCGCCGCCAGGCCCTGGCGCGCCTGGAAGCCAGGCCCGCAGCTTAGGCGCGGGCGCGTTGGGCGCAGGCGGCCCCGCAAGTACAAGTACTTGCGGGCGCGTGGGTGAACCCAGGCGAGCCGGGGATTGTCAGGGCGCGGGGGTTATGTAATTTTGTTTACGGGTATAATGCCTTGCGGTGGAGCATTTGCTCCGCCGGTCGCCGCGCTGCTGCCGGCTTTAGGCGAAGCGGCGCGCGACAATCCAGCATTGTGGAGGTCAGCATGAAATTTTTCTCTTCCCCGGCTCCCTCGCGCGGGCGGTCTCCGGGCGGGCTCAGGGCTCAGCGAGCAGCGTCTCGACACGCAAAGCGCGGCGCTCACTCCTTCAGCAAGGGCTTCACCTTGATTGAGCTTCTTGTCGTCATAGCCATCATAGCCATCCTCGCGGCCATCTTGTTCCCCGTGTTCGCCAGGGCGCGCGAGAACGCCCGGCGCGCGAGCTGCACCAGCAACCTGATGCAGATCGGGCTGGGCATCCTGCAGTACTCGCAGGACTACGACGAGAAGCTGCTGCCCTCGCAGCCCGCGATCAAGGCCACTTTCGTCACGGTCTTGCAGCCTTACATCAAGAGCACCCAGGTGTTCATTTGCCCCTCGTTGTCCAGCCCGGTTTCAATGAACCCGGACGATCCGACTGTGGTCGACGACAAAGTCTGGGCGGTCGCGGCTGGCGGCGCCTTCAACACGGCTTCGCAGAGCTCTTACGGGATGAACATCAACCTGACCACGACGACCGGCTTGTCGCTGGCGGCCATCGAGCGCGGCTCGCAGGTCGGTATGTTCTTCGACTGCTCGTGGTATGAAGGCGGCAGCAACCTGGAGAAGGGCGAAATCTGGGATGCGGCGCGCCACTTCGACGGCTCGGTCATCTGCTACGCCGACGGCCACGCCAAGTCCTTCAACACCCGCAAGGCCATCAACCTCTTCCCGCTGGCCAACCTGTAACTCAAGGCACAACGAAAACACCCGGAGAGAATTCTCTCCGGGTGTTTTCGTGCGCGTGTTGGACACGCTCAGCGGCTCGAAGGGCTCAGCCTCGGCTGGTCCACCAATTGGCTCCGGTGCGGCTGGGATAGAGCACGCGCTCGTTCCTGCCGGTAGATTCGTAGTAGGCCAGGCAGCGCGGCCACAGGTCGGCCAGCTGCGTGTACTCCTGGGTGCCCAGAGGTGCGGAGTGGCGCGCGACCTGGAACTCGCTGAACTGCTGGCCCGCCTGCCTGTCGCCGAAGACGAAGATTTGCGTCGGCCTGTTGTTCCCCTTGCCCATCAACGTCTTGGCGAACTTGGCCAGGCTCGCGGCGTTCTGCGGCGAGACGTTGGCGTCTGTTGGCACGATCGCCATCGTGCTCCAGTCCTGGCCTGGGTTGGGAGCCGCCACCATCGTGAAGCGCGCGGGCCGCGCTTCGGGAACCCCAGGACTGCCAACGCCGGGAGCAGGCGCAATCATCCCAGGCGCAATCGGAGCCGGGCCCGGCGGGCCGTAATTATTTGAGCCACCCTGAGTTGGGTAAGTGGTCACGCCGTTGTCCTCCGGCAAGCCAGGCTCGGTGCCGCCCGTCATGGTCTTGATGCCGAAGCCGACCAGCACGAGCAGGCCCAGGCCCACGGCGCCCATCTGCCACATCGGGATGGCTTTTTTCTCGCGGTCGTCGTCGTGCGTGGCCACTGCGGTGGCTCCCATCGCCGCCGCACCAACACCCGCGCCGCCCGCGCCGCCCGGCCCAACCGCCGCGCCTGCCAGCGGCGTGTAGCACGCCCAGCACATCACGGCCTCGGCGGGGTTCATCTCACCGCATTTGGGGCACTTTTTCTGGTTCACGGAAACCGTTCCTGATGCTTAAATTAATTACTCTTGCAGCTCGCTCGCAAGTACTTGCGCAGGTTTCGCCTGCTGCGGCCTTGCTCAGGTGAGCTAAGTTCAGCACGACGGGCGGAGCCAAGCGGCGCTGCCTGCCGTGTTGCGCGCTCAGAACTGGAAGCCCAACCCCGACCGCGCTTACATTCTACCCGAACTCTTTTGCCTCCGAACCTACCCCTGGACCCCGCGTCCGCTCTTGGTGCCGCGCCTCAAGTACTTGAGCACCCGCTCGAGCTTGCCTTGAGCTTGTCTGGTGCCTGATTTCAGCGAATATCGGCGTGGCCGATGCGGTGTATCTTGAGCAAGTTCGTCGAGCCCATCGCGGCGATCGGCGCGCCCAACGTGACAACCACGATGTCGCCCGGCCTGGCCACTCCCAAACTTATCAGCAGCGCGTCCGTGCCTTCGATCAGCGAGTCGGTGGCGTCGCACGGCCCGATCAAAATCGGGTGCACGCCCCAGGCGAGCTGAAGGCGCCGCGCCACGTCCGTGTTCATGGTGCAGGCCAGGATCGGCACCGGCGGGCGGAACTTGGCCAGCCTCAGGGCAGTTGAGCCGCTCTCAGTGAAGCAGGCGATGGCCCGCGCGCCCAGGGCCGCCGCCGCGTGCGCCGCCGCCTCGCACACCGCGCCGGTGATGTCGCAGCTTTCGTCGCGCCCGCGCCGCCGCCCGGCCCAGCCGTCGTCGGTTTCGGCCTCGACTTTTTCGATGATGGCCGACATCATGCGCAGCGCCTCCAGCGGAAACTGGCCGCTCGCCGTCTCGCCCGAGAGCATCAGGGCGTCGGTGCCATCCAGAACCGCGTTGGCCACGTCGCTGGCCTCGGCTCGGGTCGGGCGCTGCGTGGTCGTCATCGATTCGAGCATCTGGGTGGCCGTGATGACGATCTTCTCGCGCGCGTTGGCCCGCGCGATGATTTTTTTCTGCAGCATCGGCACGTCCTGCGGCTTCATCTCGACGCCCAGGTCGCCGCGCGCCACCATCACGCCGTCCGACAAGTCGATGATCTCGTCCAGATTGTCAATCGCCTCGGGCTTTTCCAGCTTGGAGATGATCTTGGCGGGCGAATTCTTGGCGTCGATCAGCTCGCGCAGCTCGATCACATCCTCGGGCC
>JAABUK010003087.1_pt1 | contig 28623 bp, 24 predicted proteins | sample 5559141 | NCBI WGS metagenome assembly JAABUK01 (sample SAMN10711869, study PRJNA513367) | rock metagenome | isolation source: Antarctica rocks | place: Antarctica: Victoria Land, Pudding Butte nord | collected 2016-01-03
TCGAAGGCTTCGCCGCCCAGATGGCCGACTTCCGCGTCGAGCTCGACGACGCCGTCGCCAACCTCGACCGCCACTACGCCGAGCTCAAGCAAGCCGCCCGCGACCGGCTCGGCTCGCTCTTCAACCCCGCCGACTACCCCGAGACCCTCGTCGGCCTCTTCGGCCTCGCGTGGGACTTCCCCAACGTCGAGCCGCCCGATTACCTCGTGCGGCTCTCGCCCGGCCTGTACGAGGCCGAGCGGGCCCGGGTCTCGGCCCGGTTCGAGGAGGCCGTCGAGCTCGCCGAGCGGGCCTTCCTCGACGAGTTCGCCCGGCTCGTGGCCCACCTCACCGAGCGGATCTCCACCGTCGGCGACGACGGCCAGCTCCGGGTCTTCCGCGACTCGGCGGTGGGCAACTTGACCGAGTTCTTCGACCGCTTCCGCTCGCTCAACGTCCGTTCGAACGATCAGCTCGACGCCCTCGTCGAGGAAGCCCGGCGGGCGGTCCGTGGGATCGATGCGCAAGACCTCCGCCAGGGCGATGGGCTCAGGCGGGCGGTGGCGAGCGAGCTCTCGCGGGTCCAGTCCTCGCTCGAGGAGATGCTCGTCGATCGGCCCCGGCGGCGGATCCTCCGACAGTCGGCCGGCCCGGGGGGTGCCTGATGCAACTCGTCGTCGCCCCCGACGGCCGGGTCCGCGCGATCTACGGCGAGGCGATCGCCCTCGACGCCCTGGGCCCGCCGAGGATCGCCCGCGCCAGCTTCGTCGAGCCCGACGAGGTCGGTCGCTGGCACGCCGACCTCCGGCCGCTCCTGGGGCCCGTGCTCGGCCCGTTCGCCTGCCGGAGCCAGGCCCTGGCGGCCGAGGTCGCCTGGCTCGAAGAGCACTGGCTCGCGCCCCGGCCCTGATTCGACCCGTCGTCCTTCCTCCATCACGAACCCACCCGCCCGTCGCGCAGCGCGACCCGCCGGGCGTCGTGCTCGGTCGGGCCGCGGTGCGCGACGGGCCTCGCCCGAGGACCCCGACCATGACCCAGGCCCAGCTCGACCGCTCCGTCGCCCACCAGACCGGCGAATCCACTCGCACCATCCGCCGCCTCGGCTTCGGCCTCCAGCCCGCAGGGCCTCGCGACCCCGGCCCCGAGGACCTCCGCCTGGTCGTCGACTGCCCCTTCTGCGGCCGGACCGTCCCCTATCCGGGCCGGGTCCGCGACGGCTCGCCGGCCCTGGCCGAGTGCCTCAGCCCGACCTGCGACGTCTACTTCGACTTCGCCGAGACCGAGGTCTACGCCGCGTAGCCCTCCCCCGGCCCCCGGCAGCCCCACCTCCTACGACGACCACCACCCGGAGCCTCGACTCATGCTCACGCTCACCCGCCGCCAGGCCCGCGGACTCCGCGGCGTCTTCCGCCGCTCCACCCTCGGCATCGCCCACCGCGGACCGACCGGGGCATCCCCCAGGCCCGCGAGTACCCCGTCAATCCGGTCGGCCCCGCCTCCGAATTCCCCACAGCCCCGGCCTCCTGGGCCGAGGCCCCGGCCGGGCTGCTCGACGCCCTGGCCGAGGCCGTCGCCACCGCCGCCGAGCAGGACAGCCGCTACGCCCTGGGCTGCCTGGCCCTCCGCGGTGACTCCGGCTCGATCGCCGCCACCGACGGCCGCCAGGTCCTCATCCAGGGCGGCTTCGCCTTCCCCTGGGCCGGCGACCTCCTGGTCCGCCGTTCGCCCCTCTTCGCCTGCCGAGACTTGCCCCGGGACGCGCCCGCCTCGATCGGCAAGACCGACTCCCATGTCGTCATCCGCGTCGGCCCCTGGACGACCTGGCTGGAGGTGCAAACCAAGCTCCGCTTCCCCGACGTCGACCGCATCCTGCCCGGCCCCGGCGACCACGCCACCAGGCTGGCCCTCGACCCCGGCGACGCCCGCTTCCTGCTCGATTCGCTCGGCCGCCTGCCCGGGGCCAACGAGCCCAATGCCCCGGCGACCCTCGACCTCAACGGCAAGGTCGCCGTCCGGGCCAGGGCGGCCGGCGACGGCCCGGCGACCGAGCTGGTCCTCCCGCGCTCGAGCTACTCCGGCCCGCCGGTCCGGCTGCAGACCAACCGCGAGTTCCTGGCCCGGGCGATCCGGCTGGGCTTCGCCGCCGTCGAGGTCGTCGACGCCGACTCGCCCCTGGCCTGCCGCGACGGCCGGAGGGTCCTGGCCTGGCAGCCACTCTCCAAGGACTCGGCGATCGAGGGGTCCGACGGCGACACCCGGATCGAGCCCGGCCCGGGCCCGGTGGCCGCCATCGAACTCACCCCGAATCACGCCCCGCGGCCGAGGTTCGCCATCAAACCACCCGTCGGCGTTGATGATCCCACCCCGCCGGCCGATCCGGGGCCCTCGCCCGGCGGCCTGGCCACGCTGATCGCCGAGGCCGAGGCCCTCCACGACGCGCTCGCCGACGCCCGCTCGCGGGCCGGCCGGCTCGTCGTCGCCCTCCGCAAGCAAAAGCGACGCGAGCGGCTCGTCGCCGCCACCCTGGCCTCGCTCCGACAGCTCAGGCTCCAGGACGTCGCCGACTGACCAGGGGTGTCCATATCCCCGGCTTTGCTCCCATCCCCCAACACATCGGAGCCACATCATGCCCTTGAGGTTGAACGTCGGCATCTCCAGGAAGGTCGGACTGCCCGCCTATTCCTCGATCGGGGCGAGCTGCCACCTGGAGGTCGAGCTCGAAAACGGCATCCTCCGCGACCCGGCCGGCTTCGGCGACCAGGTCCGGGGCACCTTCGCCGCCGCCCGCCGGGCCGTGGATGACGAGCTCGCCCGGCTCCAGGGCGAGGTCAACCCAGCCGGGGATCATGCTCCGATCGCCCTCGGAAGACCCTCGGGAGGCGACCGGCCGATCGCGGGAGTCGGGCCGCCCTCGCCCTCGCCCTCGCCCTCGCCCAGGCCCCAGCTCCACCACCAGCCCCGGCACGGCAAGCCGGCCACGCCGAACCAGGTCCGGGCCATCGTCACCATCGCCCGCCGCAACCACGCCGACCTCGACGGCCTGCTCGGCGACCTCGGCGTCGACCGCCCCGAGGAACTCTCGCTGGCCGCCGCCTCCGCCCTCATCGACCAGCTCAAGGCCGCGGCGAGCTGACCCCTCGCCCCGTCAACAACCACCCAGACCCGACCGACCGAACCATCAACCGAGGAGGAGCACCATGCCCGGCCTGACGGTCACGGAGAAATCCCACTGGCGCGACCGGATCGCCGCCCGGATCGCCAGGGCCACCGAGCGGGTCAAGGCCCGCCACCCGGCCCTCTTCGATCGGGTCGCCCGCGAGGCCCACACCCAGGCCCTCGCCTCGCTCGGCCTGGCCGAAACCCATGCCGACCTCGAGTCCATCAGGGCCGAGGAGGCGACGCTGGCCCGCCGCAAGAAGCAAGCCCAGCGGCTCGCCGTCGCCACCCTGAGGGGCCAGCCGATCGACGAGGTCGGCGACTCCTTCCACGTCCGCTACGGCAGCGACCTCGGACTGCCCAATGAGGTCGCCGAGGCGATCGCGAGGCGGCAGGCGGCCCACCTGGACCAGCTCCTGGCCGACGACCCGATCGGCCGCGAGATCGCCCGGCTCGAAACCGAGAAGGACCGCCTGCTCGACACGGTCTGGCTGGCCTGTTCCCCGACGCAGATCAAGCAACTCTGGACTCGGGTCGGTGAGTTGCTCGGCGACGAGCCGACGGCCCTGGAGCGAGACGCCCTGGCCATCGAGCCGGGGAAGGAGGACTGATGCCGAGACGCACTCCCGAGCGAGGTCGCCGCCGACCGGGCCGACGACCGCCTTGCCGCCACCGTCCGGGGTCGGGCCCGCATCGCCCCAGTGGGTTTACCGGGCCGGGCTTTCGCCAGGCCTGGGGGACGGTCCTGCCGGGCCTGGGCGGGGCCGAGAAGAAGGCGTTCTTCAACGAGGTCAGCTCGGGGATCGTCCTGGGCTCCGGGGCCTGCGGGCTGATGCTCGGCCTGGCCACGTTCGGCTGGCCCGGGGCGATCCTCGGGCTCGGAGGGGGGCTCGCCGCCAGCGGCTCGGTCGCCGGGTCGGGGCGGTTCCACCGCGATTGACCGACCAGGGCGGGCGGCCCCCGGGCCGCCCGCCCTTCGCCTTCGTTTAGCCATCGGCCTCGCCCGCCCGACCCTGCGGGTGCCCCGGCTCGCCTTCCGGCCGACGGGAGCTCCTCGACTCGCCCGAGGCGACGGATTAGGGTGGACCCCGAAACCCGGAGGGTTGCCCCGACCGGCGGACTGCTGCATCGGCAAGACGACCAACCCGGACGGCCCAACGGGGCCCGAGGAGCACGAACCTGGACGGCCACATCTTCATCGCCCCCGGCGACCTGACCCGGCTGGCGGCCGACGCCATCGCCTTCTCCACCAGCATCCACCTCAAAGGCAACGCGGAGATGGCCTCGGCCTTCCGGGCGAGCATCCCGGGGTTCGCCGGGTGGTTCGCGGGCCTGGGGGCAAGCCATCCCGGCGAGCGTCGGGTCGGCGAGACGTTCTGGATGGCCGCGGAAGCGGGCACGCGGCCCCGCGGCGTGGTGGCCGTCATCGCCGCGGGCGGGCCGGCGACCCTCGAGGACAAGGCCGCCATCGCGGCCCGCGCCGCCATCGACGAGGCCGTCGCCCGGCTCCGCGGCGATTTGAAGCTCGAAGGCCGGCTGCTGATCGCCCTGCCGACCTTCCGGGTCGGCCAGGGAGGGGACCGGGAGCACCAGCTCCGTTCGGCGCGGGCCCAGATCGTCGCGGCCGGCGAGGCCTTGCGGAGGCACCCGGGCGTCGATGTGGCGTTCATCGCCTACACGCCCTCGCTCCACCGGATCCTGCTCGAGGCCCGACGCCAGGTCATGCCCGGTACGGAGGTCGCTCCGCCGATCCCCCCAAAACTCGAGCAGGCCCTGGTCGACGGCGAGTGCGTCCTCTTCGTCGGCGCGGGGCTCTCGCGAGGGGCCGGCCTGCCCGACTGGGACGGCCTCCTGGAGCTCATGGCCACCGAGCTCGGCCTGCAACAGGAGGCCGTCGAGGGGGCAGCGACTCCGCCGAAGCCCGACCCGCTCGACCTGGCCCAGTGGTATCGCGACACGTTCAAGGCCGAGGGGCTGGCCGCCCTGATCGGCAAGACCTTCGGCGACCCCAAGCTCGCCCCCCGGCCGACGCTGGCCCACTACCTGGCGATGTCGCTGCGCTGCGGCTACGTCATCACGACGAACTACGACGCCCTGCTCGAGCGGACCCTCCGGGCCCTCAAGCGTTATCCGCTCACCGTCATCGACCAGGAGGATGTCGCCGGGACCGGGCGGGCCGACGGGGTCCACGTCGTCAAGCTCCACGGCGACGCGGCCCGGCCCGAGGGGGTCGTCCTCTGCCACGACGACTACGATCAGTTCTTCGAGAAACGCCCGGCGATGGCCCTCCTGCTGGAGGGGCTCCTGCTCAACCGGACCTTCCTCTTCCTCGGCTACGGCCTGCGCGACCCGAACTTCCGCCAGGTCTTCAACCGGGTCGGCCAGATCCTGGTCGGGGCCAAACGCCCGGCCTTCGCCACCAGCTTCGAGCCGGCGACCGGGTTCGGGCCGCTGCTGGCCGAGCAGTGGAAACGCAAGGGGTTAGAACTGGTCGTCGTGCCGGGGGCCGCGGGGGGCGAGCGCGAACGGAATCTGCTGCTCTGGCTGGACCGGCTGGCCGACCGGGTGGCCTCGGCGGGGCCCCCGATGCTGCTGGCCCCCGACGTCGAGGTGCCCGGCCCGCTGGCCGGATTGCGAGTCAAGCTGCTGGAGGCCGGCGAGGAGCTCCTCGCGCTCTGCCGGGCCGAGGGCCCCAAGGTCCTCGGCCCGGCGGAGGTCGGCCCGGTCGCCGGGCTCCTAAGCTTGCTCGCCGGGCAGGGCTGGCGGCCCGCCGGCAAGGCCGGGGCGTCGCTCTCCGGGACCTGGGAGCGGCTGGCCGACCTCGCCGGGGATCCGGCGACGAGTCGTCGCCTGCTCATCGAGGCCTTGCAGGCCGCCGAGGGCGAGCACCAGGCGGAGCGAGTCCGGGCCAAGCTGGCCGATCTCAGGACCACCCCCGGGACCACGGGGGCCCGATCCATCGCGTCGGAGGGGAGCCCGATCGAGGATTGAACCGCCGGCCGGAGATCGGCCCGGGGGTCGACCGGCTAGCGACCCGCCCGGAGCTTGCAGGCCCTCCGGCCTGGCCCCGGCCGACCTGGCGACGGACCCCGGGCTCGCTCCACGTCAACGCCACGGTCCCGGCACGATGCCTCGAAAACTCCGGCCTTCGAATCCGGGCAACTCTCGGACCGCCTGAACGAACGGGACGGTTCGTGCTCATCGCGAGTCCCGCCCTGATGGGCCATAAGATCACCTCGGGCCGGCCGGCCGACGCCTGCGGGTCGTCCTGACGACTGGCAGCAAACCCAACGGATCGGCCCCCGCGCCCGGCTAGACTCCAGCTCCGGGGCGCGGGATGATCTTGCCGGGGATCGGTCGATCCCCCGTGGCTGCGGTACGCCCCGACGACGCGAACATCGCGAAGGGGACGGGCCGGGCGTCCTGGGTTCGGAGGGGTGGAATGAGGTAGGCGGCGGCGAGATCCACCAACGAAAAAAACCCCGGTCGTCATGACCGGGGCTCTTGATTCGGTGGTCACGATCGGCCTTGGCGGGCAGATGGGCCTCTCGAAGGGTTTGGCGACCCGGAGAGAGCGTGACCTGGATGGGGCTACTCTTACTCCCCAATCTAGGCTCACCCAAAACCCCAGTCAAGACACGACCGTGATTTCCAGCGTCGAAGGTACGCGCCGAGCCGGGTCGAATCCCAGCTCGCGGTGCCCTTGTTCCGCTGCGCGCCGTGCGCCCACCTCCCACTTGGGGGGTCTGGGGGATGGTCCGTACTACCGAGAAGTTCACTGCGCCGCCAACCACGGCCGCCATTGTCGGCGGCTTCGTCACCATGCCCGTCGGCCAACTCCTGGCCGCCTGGTTCGCCTGCCAGGGGCTCGATCTCGGCATCGGCGAGTTCCGAGCCTGGATCGCCGCCATCGAGATGGTCAAGCGACGCTCCTTCGCCCGCGAAGGCACCCTGCACGCATACGGCTTCGCCGAGCTGGCCGCCCTCCTCGGCGTCACCCAGGAGCGGGCCCGGCTCCTGGTCCGGAACCTCGTCGCCGCCGGCTTCCTCACCTGGTCCGAATCCGCCATCACCTTCCCCACACCGCCCACGCTCCCCGACGAACTGCTCGGGCCCTTCGCCGACACCATCGGCCGCGGCAAGGGCCAGCTCGTCATCCCCAGGACCCTCCTCCGCTTCCTGGCCGGGGGGGCCACCAACGCCATCATCGCCGTCGCCCTAGCGGCGCTCTTCCGCTGCCTCTCCTGCCGGGGCGGACAACCCGACGCCTGGGGGCGGCTCAAGACCTCCTGGATCGCCCGGGCATTCCGCATCGGCGAACGACAGGTCGTTGCCGCCCGCAACCAACACGTCGAGCTGGGCTGGCTCATCGTCGAGGGTGACAACCGCCAGCGGGCCATGAACCGCTGGGGCCGGGCCTATCGCATCAACCTATGCTGGAAACCACCGGCCCGGCCGATCGCGCATTCCGCACCCCCTCCCCCCGTCCCGGCCGCGCGTTCCGCACCCCCTCTTCTTGACCACGATCCTCTCCGAGAGGAGGAAATTCAAAACCAGAACCCCGCCTCCGGCGGGCCGGTTGGGGTTCAGCTCTCCGAGGGGGAAGGGGACACGGAGATCCCGGAGATCGTCAACCCGCCGGCGTCAGCCCGGCCGATGATCCCGCCCTCGCCGGCCCCGGCCCGGGCGCCGACCCGCGCCACGACGCCCACGGGCCCCGCCACGGGCGCACCGGCGGTTTCGTCGTCTACGGGACCGGCGGCGACCCCCGGGCCGTCCCCGGCGGTCCCCGGCCCGGTCCCGGCCCCGGGTGACCTGCCGGCGCCCCGGCTGGAAAACGTGCGGGTGGAGGACCTGAAGGACACCGGCAGGCTCCTGGAGCTGCACGGCCAGGCGGTGGCGCGGGGGCAGGTGACGGCGAGCGAGGCGGACCGGTTGCGGGTGGTGTCGGCGGCGGAGCATGCGCTGGCGATCGGCCAGGGTAACCCGGCGGGGCTCTTCGCCTACCTGATCCGGGGGAAGCTCTGGCGATTCCTGACCCAGAATGACGAGGACGGGGCCAACCGGCGGATCAAGGCGTTCCTGAAGGGCCCCGAGCAGTCCGTGATGGCCTCGATGTTCTGGCGGGGCTTGGAGACGTCCGCGATAACATCATCGTCCCGACCGCCGGCTCGATCCGTGCTCTCGGAGGACGCCCGGACGGTGGTCCGGGTGCGTTCGGCGTTGGCGGCGAAGGGGTATCGTGGCGACCCGTTCCCGCAGGTTCGTCGGCATGATCCGAGCTGGACGCGGGAGCGGTGGGACGCGGCGTTGGTCGAATTAGGCGGGGTCTGACGATCATAGGCGATGGTGTCGAATCAGGCCGAACGGGCGCCCTCCGGCCGGGGGCCTATTGGGGTATAGGCCGCCTCGGACTACGCGAGGGTGAACTTCAAGGTCTAACCGTCTTCGGTCACCGAGTGTTCCCGACGGATGGCAGCGAACTTACCCAGGTCAGGGCCCACGCCGTCGAGACGGAGCGGAATTCTCGGGGGTGGGGAGGGTGCGATGGACGGCGATATCGAGCGATGGTCAACGGGCGTTGGCCGACTTCCTGAGGGCGGCTCGGAGGGTCGCGAGAGCATCGGCGACTTCTTGGCCCTTGGCGTCGATCAGGTCGAGCAGTTCCTCGGGGGTCCGGCCGTCCTCGGTCGCTTTGGCGTTCGGGTTGACGGCCTTGAGGTCATAGACGGCGTCGTCGATCGCCTGGGCCTTGCCCTTCAGCTCGTTCGCGTCCTTGGCCAGTGCGGCGGCCCCGTCCTCCAGTGCTGCGATCTCGTCGAGGTCGAGGGGTGACGCCTTCCTCAAGTCCTTGACCCGGTCGCGGAGGGTCAGGGCCTCGGCCGCCTTCTCCTCGGCCTCGGCCCGAAGCGGGCCGGATCGGCCTCGCGCGGCCTCTCGGCGGGCGGCGAGGTCGAGGGTCCAGCTCCGGGCGCTGTCGGCCCGGGTGGGCAGGAGATCGAAGAACTCCTGGAAGCGATCGATCGTGAACGGGGTCTTCTTGCCGACTTTGATATCGGAGAGGTCGTAGTACCAGATCCGCTTCGTCGGCTGGCCCTTGGTGAAGAACAGCAGGTTGGTCTTCACGCCCGCCCCGGCCGCCGAGAAAACCCCTCCGGGCAGGCTGAGGATGCACCACAGATCGCAATCATCGAGCAACTTCCGCTTGGTTTTCACGAAGGCCGATTCGTTCGTGCGGAACAAGACCCCCTCGTCGAGGACGATCCCGCACCGGCCTCCTGACTTGTCCGGCTTGGCCGGTTCCAGGGCACCGATGACGTGCTGCAAGAACAAGACCTGGGTGGCGCTGGTCTGGTAGTCGAAGCCGATCTGCGCGGCCTTCCCCTCCTTGCCGCCGAAGGGAGGGTTGCTCAGGATCACACGGAAATGTGAGGGCGCGCCCTCGAAGAGGCCGCCGTAGACCTCGCCATTGGTCAAGGTGTTGCCGTGCCAGAGGTTCGGCTGGTCGATCCCGTGGAGGACGAGGTTCGCCAGGGCGACGGGGTAGATGAGGTTGTCCTTCTCGCGGCCGAAGAAGGTGCCCCGCTTGAGGGCTTCCACCTGATCGCCGGTCGTTCCCGGCCCGAGCTTCGCCCGCATGTGTTCGTAGGCTTGGGCGAGGAACCCGCCGGTCCCGCAACCGGGGTCGTAGACCGTCTCGCCGGGTTGGGGGTCGATAGCCCGGATCATGGCCCGGATCACCTCGCGGGGGGTGAAGAACTGGCCGCCGTCGTTGGACTTCTCGCCCATCTTGAGCAACAGGCCCTCGTAGACCTGCGAGAGCGGGAAGACGTGCGTCGTGTCGATGGTCTCGTCGTGGATGTCATCGACCTTGTCGAGGACGTCGCAGAGGTTCCGCTCGGTGTCGATGCGGACCTTCTCGACGCTCGCCATGATCTCGCCGATGACCTTCTGGCGGGGCGAGCCTCCGGGCCTGTCTCGGAGCCCTCGGAGGTAGGGTAGCAACTCGCCGTTGACGAACTTCATGTACGAGTCGAGCCCGCCCATCTGCTGCAAGCTGAACCGCTTATCGCTGTTCGGGGCCGCCCAATCCCGCCAGCGATAGGGCGGTTCGACCGACGGGACGTAGGTCAGGCCGACCGCTTCGGCCTCGTCCGCCTCGCGGGCCTCGCGCTCGTCGAGGATGCGGAGGAACAAGATCCAGGACAGTTCAGGGACGTACTGCAAGGCTCCGGCGCAGTTGGACCGGCGCATGATGTCGCAGATCGCCTTGATAGCGGTGTTCACGGATTGTTGGGTGGCGAGCCGGCGACCGTTCTTCTTCGCCTCGCCGTTCTTCTTCTTTGGGGGCATGGTCGTCCGGTCGTGAGATCAGGGCTTGCGGAGCAAGGGGACGTAGCCCGCCTGCTGGAAGTGGTTGACGTCCTCGCGCAGCACCACGAAGCCGCTCTTGACCAGCCCTTCATAAGCCATGGTGAACCTCGTCGCACGGAGAAGATCGGGCCTCTCGCATCATAGCGTATGTCATCGTGGCAACGAAGGTCGCGCGGAGGAGTCGCGCGGTTCGTCGGGCCCGAATGTCTGATTGAGTAGCGACCCGGGAATGGCCTCGATTGCATGAAGTTGAGAGGTCAAGGCCCGGTACAACTTGACCGTCTGGCCCATTCGCTCCTCAATCATTGATGCGACTTGCCGCTGCACCTCGATGGGAGGCGCGAGGAGCGGGAAAGCGGCGAGGACCCGCTGGTTGATCGTCGCAATGCCAGTGGTCTGTTTGGCGTGGGCGAGAAAGTAGGACTTTCCGTAGGGCGAGGCGAACTGAGCGGCGAGGAATCTGGGGCAGAATCGATCGAGGTCGAATCGGACCCGGAAGATGTGATTCTGGTGGATGCACTCGGGAAACTGGTCGTCCCAGAAAGTCCCCCGGCCGAGCTTGTCCGCGTCCCCGCCCTCCGTCAACAACAGGTCGCCATAGCGGAGTGTCAGCTTTTGGATCTCGCTGTCTGTGGCCTCGATCCGGTAGATGTCGTCGATGTCGAGACGGCCATCCTTGACGTTGGCGACTCGAAGATACGGGACCGATCGTGTCGTCGTGCCGTTGAGCCTGCGGCCCAACGTAATCCCCGAGACGACTTTCCCAACGTCGCCAAGTGGGCGAACCGGCCAATCCTCAATCGCGGAAGTGTGAAAGAACTGATCGAGATGAGCGGGTTCAAGCATACGAGCTGCATTCAAACCTTCACCGGCCGCTCGGTGAGCGGCCGCGGCTGATGTCATCTGGTCCGCGAGGTGTGTCGCGATTTTCCTCTGCTCGGACAACGATGGAAGAAGAATAGGAACCGACGCGACTTCTTCAATGCGGATCCGGGGCAATTGACCCGGTGTCGTCGAGATCGGGGCGCGTCTCAGGTAGGCCGGGCTCCTCATGAACCACGCTATGTAATTCTTGTCGGCCACGTCCGGCGCGACGCTGTAGACGTACTGATCGACCGAGCACAGGCCGTCAAAGTCGGCCACCCATACCTTGTTCAAGTAGGGCCGCAAGTAGCCGTAAACGATGTCGCCCGCGTAGAACCTGGGCTTTCGCCCCGGCATATGGGCCATGTCGATTTCACGGGAACCCGTCCGTTGCCCGGACATCGACTCGATGTGTTCGAGGCCGACGAAGGTGGCCACACCTTCGGGCTTATCGTAGGGGTGGACGACCTCCTTGCGGAGTCGAAGGATTTCGCCCAACCTCATCCACTTCCAGCCGGTTGGGACGTCGAGCGGTCGATCGTCGTCCTCCGCGAATCGGGTCGCCTCCATGCCACTCATGCCGTGAACATCCTACCCTTCGCTTCTTTGAGCACGTCGGCCGGCTTGCCGACCACCCTCAAGGCCGCCAGCCCCCCCGCCTTCATCACGTCGGGGGTCTGCCAGACGTGCTGGGTCTCCAGGCCCTCGATCCCGCCGACGGCAAACTGACCGGCGAGGGCCTTGATCGTCGCCGCCGCGTCGGCGGGCATGGCCGCGAGCCATTCCTCGTGCTTGGACGCGAAGGCGTCGGCCCGCTCGGCGCGGGTCCGGGGGGCGAGGCCGTAGCCGAGTTCGGCCAGGACGTCGTAGAGGTCGTAATCGCCCATCTGGGCCAACGCCCGCACCAGGACGGCCGATTGGCCGGAGGCGGGCAGGTGGCCCAACAGCTCTTGGCGAGAGGCCGGGTCGAGCCACTGTTCCCGGAAGGCGTCAATCGTCGGAGCTTCCTCCACCAACTTCGCGGCGACCCGCTCCTTGTACTCCTCCACGGTCAGGCGGACGGTCTCGCCATCGACGAGGGCCAATACGGTCCGGCCGGCGGGGGTGACGCGAACGTCGAAGCCCTCGGCCTCGATGATCGTCACGGGGTCCGGGGCGCCATCGTCGTCTCCGCCGTCGTCGGGCGTCTCGCGCTCGGCTTTCAGCTTCGTGATGAACGGCTGGCCGAACAGGCGGGTGGCGTCGGTGTAGTCGTAGACCCGGAACATGAGCTTGTCCGAGTCCGGGTCGAGCCTCGTCCCGCGCCCGAGCATCTGGTGAAGGGCGATCGGCGAGTTGAGATAGCGGTAGAAGACGATGTTGCGGACGGGGCGGACGTCAACGCCCGTGGTCAGCAACTCGACCGTCGTGGCGATGAAGTGACTCCGCTTAGACGCCCGGAAGTCGGGCAGGAGGTCGTTGCCGTTGCTCTCGGCGGTACACTTGAAGGCGTAGAAATCGAAGGGCTCCTGCCCTTGCTCGCGGGACCATCGGGCGTAGGCGTTGTTCATCTCGATCGCCACGGCGTCCGCGTGCCGGTCCGAGGCGCAGAAGATGATGGTCTTCTGGTGGGCTCCGCCGTTCTCCAGGAGGTTGGCGAACAGGTCTTCGGCCATCCGCTTGACCCGATCCGGGAGGACGAGGCGGGCCTCGAAGGCGGAGGCATCGTATTGCGGTCGGGCGTCCAGTTCGGAGCGCGGGAGGCCCGTCCGGGGGTCGGTGAGCACCTTGCCGGCGAGGTCCGCTTGGCTGATGCCCGTCTTCCGCTCGCACTCCCGCTTGTCGTCGATGAAGATGTCGCGGGCGATGATCTCGCAAGCCGCGAGGTAGCCATCCTCGATCCCCTGGCCAAGCTCATATTCGTAGACCGGCTCGCCGAAGTGCCTGATGTTGTCGGCGTTGATCTTCTCGTCGTCCTTGGCGTCCTTGGTCGCCTCGGTGACTTCGATCTGGCGGGGGGTCGCGGTCAGGCCGAATTGCACGGCGCCCGAGTTCCGGGAGAGGACTTGCGACCACTTGCCCCAGGCCGAGCGGTGACATTCGTCGATGACGATGTGACTGAAATAGTTCTCGGGGTAGTTCTTCGTGAGGAAGTTCGCGTCGGCCTCGTCGGAATCGACGTCGAGGGTCTGGTAGGTGGCGACGAGGACGCGGGCGTTCTTCTGGGGGTTGTCGCCGGTGACGGGGGCGGCGTTGGTCCCGAAGACGTTCGAGAACGCCCCCAACCCTTGCTCGCGAAGCTCGTCCCGGTCGCAGATGAACAGCGCCCGGGTCATCTGGCCGGCGTCGGCGATCCGCTTGAGGAGGTTGACCGCGATGAACGTCTTGCCCGCCCCGGTGGCCAGCGAGAGCAAGGCCCGTTTCTGGCCGGTGGCGACCTTCTCCAGGGCCGCCCGGATGGCCGCGTCCTGGTAGTAGCGGCGTGAGGTCTCGCCGCCCTTGTAGGGGACGAGGAGGGGCTTCGCGGCCTCGTCGTCGAGGCGGAACCCCTTGCCCGCCTCGTAGCGGGCCCGCAGCTCATCCGGGGTCGGGAAGTGCTCCAGGCGGCGGGCGGCCGAAGTGAGCCCGGTGAAGTGGTCGTACTCGACGAATTGGTGCCCGTTGCTGGCGAAGATGAAGGGGACGTTGAGCCGCTTGACCGCGCCGTACGCCTTGCCCTGCTCCAGGCCGTGGGCGGGGGGCCTGTCCTCGGGCTTGGCCTCGATCAGCGCCACGGCGACGGGCTGGACCTCGGGGCGGACCTTGACCCGGAGCGTGTAATCGGTCCGGCCCTTGGCCCTGCGGCGGGGCTTGCCGTTGACGATCTCGATGGCGCCGGCGGTCTCCACGCGCTTGATCAGGTCCTCGGTCCAGCCCCGCTTTCGGATGGCCGGGTCGATGAGCTTGGAGCGTGTGTCGGCTTCGTTGTAGCCCATGCGGACCGATCGGGTCGTGGCCGGGGTGCGCGGGCGCGAGGTCAATACCCTCGCGTCATCAGCCCCCGATGGTAAGGCCGCGTGGATGCCGGGTCAAGCATGCGTGGTCTCGTCTCCGAACCGGGCCAGGACGACCGCCCTTCGGGCCGCTCGGACCGGCCCATGGTGGACCGATAGTGGCTCCGGGGCAATTGTCGCACCGGCGGTGCGACTTCTCGTCGCATCGGTCGTCGCCGATGAAATGCCCCATCCGGGACGAGTCGTCGCGGTTGAAGCCGTCGTGGCCCGGGTATCGACGGCCGTTGCCGGCAACTGCGCCGGCCGCCCCGTCTCGAACCGGAGCGGCTGGCGCGATCGCCATCGAAGCCCGGTGGTCGGCTCAGATCGGCGAGTTCGAGGCGAGGCTCGTCGTGGCGGCCGAAGGGGGACGCTGCCGGTCGATGGAAAGCGGCAACTTGACATTTGAGTCTATATTTTCGACATGTTGTTTGACAAAGTAAAGTACCCCGCTATCATATTCGGTAAGGACGCCCGGTCGTGATGGGAAGCGGAGTCACCGATGCCCGAGAATGAAACACTGACCTCCGATCCCCGGACCGCGAGTCGTTGGCGTTCGCTGCGAGAGCGGCTGGATCGCGGCGATCTGCCCATCGACCTCTTCCCGGAGATCCAGCGGGAGTTCCATAACTGCCTGCGGGCGGTTTACAGGCAATGGCGAGCACGCGGGGTCGATCCGGTCAGGCTCTTCGCCGCGGCGGTGGCCGATCGGGAGGCCCTGCTCCGCCTGGTCCAGGAGGCGCGGCGCCACGATTACGCCCAGTTGCTTCGCGACGTCGCCGCGTCCGAACGAGATGCCGACCTCGGGCGGGTTGTCCGGTGCTGGCTCGACCTCGCGTGGGACTATGCCCGGACCCAACTCCAGGTCGACCGGCATGGCGGGGGGCGTCATGGCGATTTCTCGGAACGTGCGGGCCAGATGCTGGACCACTTGGCGCGCGGGCTCGTTGAGAATCCCTCGCGAATCCCCCGACGACCGTCCCGGGCCAAACCCCCCGTCCTCGATGAACTTCTCGGCCTCGACCTCCTCCAAGAGGTGTCCGCCCGATGAACCAGCACGAGACCCCATTTCGCTTCAAGATCCACGACGACGACCGCTCGATCGTCCTCCGCGAAGGCGACCACGTCCGCGTCTATCCGACCGGCGAAGACGAGGGGATCGGCGGGCTGCTGTCGAAGAGGCAGATCGACCTGGTGCGGATCGCGACCGCGGTCCACGTCGCCGACGGGTTGGCGCGGCGGAGGCGAACCGCGAACGGCCAGCGTCGTCCGATCCTCGACCTGGAGGTGTTGGACGCCGCCTTTTGGTCCGAGTCGGGGATGATGTGCCGGCTGAAGGACTGCGTGGACTTCCTCGGCGGCGGGGACGATTGGTCGTTCCGATTCCTGCAGTCGACGGCCTCGCGGCAAGTCAGCATGTTCGACCTCGATTCCTATCGCGATCGTCCCCGCCACTCCGAGTCTTGGCCCATCGTCGCGCTCTACAGCGGGGGGCTGGATTCGGCGGCCGGATTGGCCGCGCGGATGGCCGAGATGCCCGGGCGCAGATTCATCCCCGTCACCCTCCGACACCAGACGCGGAGGGCGAAATTGGTCCGCGATCAGTTCCGGATCCTGATGGAAGGGAGCGTCGCCACCGCGGAGAACCTGAAACCGCTGGAGGTCGGGGCTTTCATCAAGAATCGCCGGATCAAGCGCGACTTCGACGTCCGGCCGCGCGAGGTGACCCATCGGTGCCGGCCGATGCTCTACATGGCGGTCGCCGGGGTGGTCGCGGACGTCCTCGGAGCCGGCGAGGTCGAGGTGTACGAGTCGGGCGTCGGTTCGGTGAACCTGCCGCTGGTCGGCGGCCCGGCCGATTACCGGACGACCCGGAGCAGCCACCCCCACTACCTCGCGCTGATGTCCGACCTGGTCGGTCGCGTGAACCGGGATGAGGTCCGGTTCGTCCTCCCGTTCGCGGGCCGCACCAAGGCCGAGATGGTCGGGCGACTCCGCGAGCTGGGCCTGGAGGAACTGGCCCGCCGCTCGGTCTCCTGCATCCTCCACCCGCTCCGCCGGGGCCGCGGCCGCCAGTGCGGGCATTGCGCCGCGTGCGTGTATCGCCGCCAGGCGATGCAGGTCGCCGGCATCTCGGAAGCTCCCGACGCCTACGACGTCGACCTCTTCGCCCCTCCCGCGCCGGGCGACGATCCGGACCCGCGTCATCTGGTCGCGATCCGGGCTTTCCAGCAGCAGGTCGGCCGCCTCGCCGAGCTGGACGACGGCCGCCTGCCCGCTTGCTATCGGGCGTACCTGCACGCCACCCACGCGGTCGCCACCGAGGCGGAACTCGGCCCCCACATCGAGGTCCATGATCGCTACCGCCGCGAGTGGGAGCGATTGTTCGCCGAGGCCCGCCGTCGCGGGCTGCCGTGGGCCATGCCGGCCCGCGTGCGGGCGCTGGCCGTGGGGGCGACCCCATGACGACCGAACACGCCTCCCCGCAGGCGGTCGGGCAGCGGCTGGCCGACGCGCGAAAGGCCCGCGGGATCACCCAGGAGGCGGCCGCCGAGCACCTCGGGCTGAGCCGCCCCACCTTCATCGCGATCGAGAAGGGGGCTCGGCCCGCGAAGCCGGACGAGATCGTCAAGTTGGCCGCCTTATACGGCCAGCCTGTCCACCAGTTCGTCCGCACGGCCGCCCCGGTGACCGACTTCCAGCCGCACTTCCGCGCGGCCGTGGAGAGGGTGAAGCCCGCGGAGGCCGAGCAGTTGCGAGTCGCGATCGGCGAGTTCAAGGCGTTCGTCGAGAACTACCTCGACCTCGAACGACGGATGAAGGCCCCGATGCGGACCAATTACCCGCCTCCCCTCGACCTGAACCCGCGAGTGAACGTCGTCGAGCTGGCCGAGGACGTGGCGGGCCGCGAGCGTCGTCGGCTAGGGCTCGGGGACCAGCCGATCCCGAAGATCCGGGAGTTGCTGGAGTCGGAGGTCGGGGTGCGGATCTTCTTCGGCCGGTTGCCGAGGATGTTCGCGGGGATGTACATCTTCGTGGATGGCCTCGGCGGGTGCATGCTCATCAACGGCGTCCACCCGGCCGAGAAGCAGCGGGCGTCGATCGCCCACGAGTACGCCCACCTGATCGTGGACCGCCACACGGCCGGCATCGACTACCTGACCGTCGCCGGCCGCAAGCCGGCCAACGAGCGGTTCGCCGAATCGTTCGCCATGAGCTTCGTGATGCCGGCGTCTTCGATCCGCTTGAGGTTCAACGAGTACGTCGACAGCACCGGAAACTTCCGGGTCGCCGACCTGGTCAAGCTCAAGCATTTCTACTCCGTGTCGATGGAGGCGATGGCCCTCCGACTGGAAGGACTGGGACTGATCCGGGTCGGCACCTGGGACTTGCTGAAGGAGAAGGGGCTCCGGGTCCGCGAGGCGGAGGAGCGGCTGGGACTGTCCGCCGAACTCAGGCCGGAGCCGGCGTACCCCGAGCGTTACAAGTTCCTGGCCGTCCACGCCTGCGAGCGGGGCGAATTGACCGAGAAGGAACTGGCCAACTACTTGCGCTGCGACGTCTGGGAAGCCCGCCGCGTGATCCAGGAGTCGATGGTCAGCGTCGAGGTCGACTCCGAGGGCCGACCACGGCCGATGCACGCCGACTTCGAGACCTCCCTCCTGGCGGACCCCTCTTGATTCACGGACCGGAGTCACGCCGATGCCGGCCGTCATCCTCGACGCCTGCGGAACGATCAACCTGTACGCCAGCGGTTGTTTCGTGTCGATCCTGGCCTCGCTGGGGCTGGAGTGGTATCTGCCCGCCGCGGTGGAGCGGGAATCGCAGATGTATCGCCAACCCGACCCCAACGACCCCGAAAAGCTCATCTCGCTGCCGATCGATCTCGCGACCGCCCTTGATGGCGGCCTGCTGCGGCGTTGCGACTGCGAGGGGGACGCGGAGGTCGAACTCTATGTCGAGCTGGCGACCCGGATCGGGGACGACGGCGAGTCGATGGGGCTGGCCATCGCCAAATGCCGCGGCTGGTCGGTGCTGACGGACGACAAGAAGGCGCGGCGGATCGCCAAGGAACTCGGCGTACCCGTGCTGGCGACGCCGGAGGTCATGAAGCGGTGGGCCATCGCGAGCGGCACGGGCGAGGACGAATTGGCCCGGATCCTCCTGGCGATCCAACGCTTCTCGAATTACATTCCGGGATCGAAAGCGGTCGACTACGAGTGGTGGATTACCTCCTTACGACTCGACTCTCCTGAATAAACCACACCCCCCGGGACTGGTCGACCTAACCGGCTTCCTGACGCTCTCGCGGGCAACAACGGCCCCTTTCGCACATTACTCGCGCTGAACCACACCGGTCGCGTCAAGCGGTCGAGGGCTATTCCTGTAACCAATCATGCGACGTCTGTCCCAGGTTGAGTTGCAGAGGCTCGGAATCGAGATTAGACGCGAGCCGCGAAAGGGCGGGGCCGATGCCTTCTGCTCCTATCGAAAGGTCAAGAGCGGCAATATGGTCGACCTGATGGGGGCCAAGGTCGAGTTCGTTGCCCTCGACAACCCACGCTATTCCACCGACCATCCACCGACCCGACGCGTCATGCAAGGTTATTGGAATGATCCGCAGTCGTCGTCCAAGGCCCCCGGGCGTGCCCCCCAAATGGTATCCTCATCTCTTGGAGCGACGCTCCGTACCTGTCTCGAAGCCCCCCCCATCCGTGGCGAGTCATCATCGATGAGCAATCCGACCGGAGCACATCAGGATTCCCGACCGGCCCTCGGACGGCCCGGCCCGAAGGGCCTGGTCGGATCGGGCCGGGGGCGGCGTTCCCATTTCCGGCCGGACCTGGAGCGATTGGAAGGCCGGGCCTTGATGAGCTACGGGGGCAGTCCCGACTTCTCGTACGGCATCCACGGCTTCGCCGCCTACCAGTTCACGAGGCCCGCTGATGCGATCCGGGTGGAGGCCTCGGTCGCCCAGCAGGATGGGAAGGTCGTCGTGGTCGGCGCACTGACGTACAAGACATCGCCCACGTCCAACCCCATCCAGGCCCTCACCGCGGCCCGATACAACGTCGACGGCACGCTCGACACCGCCTTCGGTGCCGGCGGATACTTCACCGACCCGGCGCTTGCGGTGGAGCAGGTCGGGTTCGGTCCCCAGGGCGCGACGGCCCAGGCGGTCGCAGTCCAGCCCGACGGCAAGATCGTGATCGTCGGGCTGGCCAACGCCGCCGCCCGCCTGGTCCGACTCGACGCCGATGGCACGCTCGACACCGCCTTCGGCACCGGCGGCATCGTCACCCTGGGCACCTTCCGTTCCGACGACGGGATCCTCGACCGGGCCAACGCGGTGAGGATCCTCCCGGATGCGAAGATCGTCGTCGGCGGGGTCATGACCCGGAACCTGGTCGACGTCTTCTACAATATCTTTCCCGTGGTCGCCCAGTTCAACGCCGACGGCTCCATCGACGCGGCCTACGGGAAGGCGGGCCTGGTCGTCTACGCCCTGCCCACGACCTTGAACGGGCTCTCCGGCCTCTCCGCACTCGACCTGAAAGCCATGATCGCCCAGCCCGATGGGAAGTTGGTCCTACTCGGTTCCACGACGGCCACCTTCAGCGAAGAGGCGATCTACCTGGCCAGGCTCGATCCGGACGGCACGCTCGATCCCACCTTCGGGACCGGCGGATCGCAGGTCGTCACCGCAGGTTCCATCATCCCGTTCAGCCAGTTCCTCGAAGGGAAGGCCCTGGCGATCCAGCCCGACGGCAAGCTGGTCGTCGGCGGGTCGTTTTCGATCTATGAAGTGGTGGCCTTGCGCTTCCAGACCAACGGCACGCTCGACGACACGTTCGGGATCAAGGGCGTCGATATCGTGATCCCGCCCCCTTCGGAACCCCTCACGCCTCCCTACACCGACCTCACCTTCAACGCCCTGGCGATCCAGCCCGACGGGAAGATCCTCCTGGCGGGGGGGCCGTTCCAGACGATCACCCGGCTCGACCGGAATGGCCTGCCCGACCACTCCTTCGGGCTCGGCGGCACGGCGATCCTGCCCTCCACCTACCTGTATTCGAACAGCAGCCTGCCCACGGTCTCGAACTTCGTCGGCGTCTCGGTCCTGGCCGATGGCCGGATCGTGGCCGCCATGGAGGGCGCCTTCAACAGCGGGCTTTACCGACTGCTCCCGAACGGGGCGGTGGGCGACTACGACGAGGACGGCCGCTCCGACCCCGCCATCCTCCTGACCGCTCAAGCGATCTTCGCCGCGCAGGCCTCCGGGGAGGGGAGCACCGGCGAGTTCGTCCAGTTCGGCACCGCCGGCGCCGGCAACACCATCCCGGCGCCCGGGGCCTACAACGGCGGCGGGGTCTCCGAACTGGGCGTCTACTTGCCCGCGTTGGGGGCCTTCGCCGTCCGTCCCTTCGACGGTAGCAAGGACGTGATCACCCCGTTCGGCACCCCGGGCCTCGGCAACTCGATCCCGACCCCGGGCGACTACATCGGCTCGGGCAGGACCCAATATGCGGTCTACCTGCCCAACCTCGGGATCTTCGCCTTTCGCCCGTTCCCCGGGACCACCCAGATCGACGCCTATGTCGCCCTCGGCATCGCCGGGGCCGGCAAGTCGATCCCCGTGCCGGCCGACTACTTCGGGTCCCGGCAGACCGACCTGGCCGTCTACCTCGTCGACCAGGGTGCCTACCAGATCCGTAACTCCTTCACCAAGCAGGTCGTCACCATCCCCTTCGGGACGCCCGGCGCCGGCAAGTCGATCCCAGTCCCCGGGGACTACGACGGCTCGGGCTTCGACGAGCTGGCGGTGTACTTGCCCGACTCGGGAATCCTGATCTATCGGCCCTTCGCCGGGGGCGCCGACGTCATCATCCCCTTCGGCGTGCCGGGCACCGGCCTGACGCTACCGGCCCCGGGCGACTATGACGGCTCGGGCAAGACCGAGGTGGCGGCCTATTTCCCCACACTCGGCGTGTTCGGGTATCGGCCGGCGAAAGGAGGCACCGACGTCTTCGAGCAATTCGGCATACCCAACAAGACGATCCCTTTCACCCGGGCCTCGGCGACGGTTGAGGGGCCGCCGGGATTTGCCCCCTCGGCCCGGGCGGAGTCAGCGTCGATCGAGATCCCCCTGACCCCCGATGTGCTCGACTGGCTCTCGGGGACCTCGCCCAGGAAACCCAATCAACCGGCCTGATCGCCTCTCCGGCCGTGTGCCCAGTTCGAGAGCTCGGTATTGCCTATTGACGAGCGTGTGGGAGCTGCGAATCGAGTCGAAAGGGCAGGGGGTCGTCCTCGAGATTGCGGACGATTCCGCATCTTGATGCGGCAAAGAGCCAGGATGACGGAAACAGCAGATCGGGCGGATTGCGTGGCTCCTGCCCTCGGATAACGATCAAGCTCGCGCGTGCCTTCACCTCGCGACCAACACCCGGCGATGCGTCGCCGACGAGGAGCCCCCGCCCGAGGGTGAAGGCCCAGGCGGGAGCTCCCGACTTCGCCAGGGTCCGGCCGGGGTAAGCTTGACACATGAAAGACTCGATCGCCGCCTACATCATGAGCGGGTCTGCGACCTGGCCGAGCACGTCAAGGGCAACGGTCAGGCCACCAAGCAGAGCCTCATTGGCCTCCTGCTCACCCTGCTCGGCTACGACCCGACCGACCCGCGCGAGTGCGTTGCCGGAGTACCGCGTCGACTTCGGCAAGGACCGCTCGGTCAAGCCGATCGACTGGGCCTTCTTCCAGAACGGCCGGCCCATCTTCTTCGTCGAGGCCAAGGAGGTCGGCAAGCGCCTCCCCGGCTACGACGAGCAGCTCGCTGACTACTTCGCCAAGGCCCCGGAGGCCAAGCTCGGCATCCTGACCAATAGCGTTCAGTGGCGATACCTCACCGACGTCATGAACATGAACGTGATGGACCGCGAGCCGTTCTTGGAGTGGGACGCGCTCTCCGACGAGGAGCCCCCCCACGACTTCCTCACGGTGCTCCAGAAGTCGCAGTACAACGCCGAGTTGATCCGAGCCTTCGCCCGGCGGAAGCGGGCGCAGAACCTGTTGGTGGGGAAACTGAATCGGCTCCTGGAGCCGTCGCCGGAGTTCGTCTGGCTGGCAATAACCAACATCGAGACGAGGAAGCTGACCGAGAACGCGCTCGAGACGTGGAAGCCGGTCCTGGCCAACGCGATCAACGAGTGGGCCACGTAGAGGGCCCTGACGACCATCCTGAACGACCCGACCGCGTCGAGGTTGGGCGCCCCGGAGCCGCAAGCCTCGAAGATCGAGATGACCAAGGAAGAGCTCGACGGCTTCGACCTGGGTCGTTTGTCGGTTCTACTTCCGCCGCCGTCGCCTCTCCGACATGGACCCGCTCCCGGTGGAGCGGGTCAAGCAGATCGCCCCGGGCTTCGTGGTGACCCTGGCCGAGAAGGGTTGGGCTGGGATCACGCTCGCGCGGTGATCGCCCTTGACGGTCTGGGGGGAGTCCTCGAGGCCGCCTACGAGCACCAGAAGGGTTCGAGGATCGGAGGTGCGGCGGAACTTCCGCCTGAGCTCCCGGAGTCGGAATCGGCGTTTGAGCCGTTGCAAGAGACGCCCGCGCCCCGATTGAGGGTCGCCGGGGATTACTGAATCGCCCCGGTCGAGCAACCGGACCCGAGGCCTGAGCGGGCCCGGGTCGGCGGGTCAGGATAACCCCGCCGATCCGAGGAACCGGCATCGAAAGAGCATAATCACCATTATCGGACGTTGGGAAGGGGTGGGAAACGGGTTCGATTTGCCCTCCTGGCCGTCGTTCGCTTCGCCATTGTTGGTTTTTGCGTCGTCTCAAGGGTCGGCTGATCTGTGGGGCGATGGACCGATGGGCAGCTCGAAGGAAGGGGCCGTTGAAGACATCGCCCTGGGTTTCCGGGCCTCTGATCTAACGGTCGGGCTTTCAGCCGACTGCCGGACCCACCGCCTTCAGGCGGTCGGTGGTTCAGCCCTGAGGGGACTTGAATTAAGCTTGACATCAATGTATCGTTTGAAGCTGTCAAGTATAAATTCTGGTATCGCTGCAATTGGCTCGCGGTTCCGGTACGGCGGGTTGGAAGGTGACTCTATGGCCCCTCTTCTCACTGTGATTGTGCCGGCCTACAACGAGGCTACGACGATCAAACGCCTGCTCGATGCCGTCGCGGCGGTCCCCTGCGGCAAGCAGATCGTGGTCGTGGATGACGGAAGTACCGACGGCACTGCCGCTGCGATCGATGGTTGGACACGTTGTCACGGCGGCGAAATTGAGATCGATCAAGTCCGGCATCGCATTAATCGCGGAAAGGGCGCGGCTATTCGGACCGGCTTGACCCTCGCACGTGGCGAGGTCGTGTTGATACAAGACGCCGACCTCGAATACGACCCGGAAGATTATCCCGCCCTGATCGGACCCATCCTGTCAGGGGATGCCGAGATCGTCTTCGGATCGCGGTACCTCCGGACCGACAATTCGCTTCCATGGTCACTGAATCGTCTGTGCGTGCTCCTGCTGAATGGGATCGTCTTGGTGCTCTACCGTCGCAAGCTCACCGACGAGGCAACCTGTTACAAGGCATTTCGGACCGTGCTGTTGCGGCGGATGGATCTGCGATGCGAGCGTTTCGAGTTTTGCCCCGAGGTCATCGCTAAGGCCTGTTTCATGGGGATTGGCATCGTTGAAGTGCCCGTGAAATATTTGCCCAGGTCACACCACGATGGCAAGAAAATCAGATGGTGGGACGGCGTTGAGGCCATCGCCACGCTCATCCGATGGCGGTTGACTCGTTTCGAACCGATCAAGGTGCCGAATACTCTCCAGACCGGTAAAACTCCGTCCCAGCTGATTTGCGGCGATGGCTTGGACCTGGGAGGGACGACCGTTGACTAGCTTGATCAAGTCGCCTCGGCTCGATGCTGCAGGGGGCGGCAGGATGCGGCCTATGGTACAGCTAATAGCAATCGGCCTCCTTGCTTCTCATGCGACCCTTCTCGGACTGAGCCTGACTCGCAACGCCCCGACCATCGACGAGGTGGTCCATTTACCGACCGGCATCAGCTACTGGCACAAGGGCCAGTTTTGGTGTTATCATCACAACCCTCCGCTCATCCGGCTCCTCTATGCCTTGCCGGCGGTCCTGATCGACGTCCCGACCGACTATCGCAATTACGAGTATTCTCCGGGGTCAAGGGGACCGGACTGCGCACTCGGCAGGGATTTTATGCTTTTGAACCAAAAAAACTACATCAAAATATATGCTATTTCCAGGTCGGTAGTTGTGATCCTCTCTGTCCTGGGTGGTTATCTCGTGTTCCGGTGGTCCCGCGAGTTGCATGGCGACGCGGGCGGTCTGGTCAGCCTGTCGCTTTGGGTGATTTGCCCGAACATCCTGGCCCACGCGGGGTTGGTCACCCCCGACCTCGGATCGACGGTCGTCGCATTCCTGGCAACCTATCAGTTTTGGCGTTACTTAAAGGCTCCCTCGCTGGTTAGGGCCGTCATCTGCGGTATCCTGCTGGGCCTAGCCGAGGCCTCGAAGTTCTCCTTCGTGGTACTGCCGCTGGCATGGGTGATGATGGCGGCGCTGAAAGTCTGGCTCGGACGACATGGCGGCACGGACGCTCGCCTCGGCCTTCCCAGGGCCCTCGGCCATGCCGCAGTTTTGGGCCTCGTGGCCCTCATGGCTCTGAACGACGTCTATCTCGGGGAGGGGACGGGCAGGCCGCTAGGTTCTTTCGAGTTCCGCAGCGGCCTTCTGACCGACGGCGAGAGTCTCAAGACCAAGGGCGAGGAAGTCTTCTCGCGGCGCGGCAATCGATTCCGCGACACGGCGCTGGCCCGATTGCCGGTCCCCCTCCCAGAGCATTACCTGCTCGGTTTCGACGACCAAGCCTTCGACGTGGACAGCCTGAGCTACTACAAATATCTCAGGGGCGAGCGGCGGCATGCCGAGTCCGGGTGGTGGTATTATTATCTTTACTGCCTCGCGGTCAAAACCCCGCTGGGTACCCTGATGCTCCTGGCGTCCTCCTTGGCGGCGATGGCTTATTCGAGGTGCCGGACCGACCTTTTGGGTGAGGCCGCGCTGCTCCTGCCCCCGCTCTCGGTCCTGGTGCTCGTCAGCTCGCAGACCGGGCTCAACTCCCACCTCCGCTACGTCCTGCCGATCTTTCCCTTCGTCTTCGTCGCCGGTGGCCGCGTTGGGCCCTTGATCGCCTCGTCCTATTGGTGGCGGGCCTGGGTGGGCGGGTGCCTGGTTGCGACGACCCTGAGCGTCTTGGCGGTCCATCCTGACTACCTGACCTATTTCAACGAGGCCGCCGGGGGCCCGGACCGCGGCCTCGAGCACCTCGCCGACAGCAATATCGATTGGGGTCAGGGGTTGGTCGCCCTGCGAGATTGGCTAGAGACACATGCCGCGGGACGGCCTCTCCAGTTAGCCTACTTCGGGACGATGTACCCCGAGGTGCTGGGGATTCGGTATAAGTTGCCGCTGTTCGGCCCGAAAGGTCATCGACAGGGCGAAGATCCGGTTCAAATCGGCCCCTACCCCGGCCTGCAGGCCGTCAGCGCCAACTATTTGCTCGGCATCCCGTTCCCGGCCCCCGACGCCTCGGGGAAACAGGCCAACGTGCCCGAGGATGCCTACACCTACTACCGACGCTTCAAGCCGGTCGCCATCGTGGCCCATTCGATCTTCGTCTACGACATCACTCGAGAGCAGGCCGACGAGGTCCGGGGCTCCCTTGGGCTACCACCCTTGCGGGAGATGGACGCTATCGCCCATCCCGCCGAACCAGGAAATCCTGGCCCGGTTACGGATGGGACCTCGCCGAGGTAATGGAGTTACATCGAAATGCGTTCGCGCCGCGGTTTCACGCTCATCGAGCTGTTGGTCGTCGTGTCAATCATCGGCCTCCTGATTGCCCTCCTGCTGCCGGCGGTCCAGGGCTCTCGCGAGGCGTCGCGGCGGCAAGTGTGTTTGAATAACCTCAAGCAGATCGGCCTGGCCCTGGCCAATTACGAGACGACGCACGGGGCCTATCCCTTCGGGGTCGGCGGCGGCGGGCCTCCCGGATTCGTCCCCCGATGGTCGTCCCAATCGCAGCTCCTCCCCTTCCTCGAACAGGCCCCCGTCTTCAACGCCCTGAACTTCGCCGGTCTGCCCTGGGCCCACCATCCGACCTTCGGGACGCCGAACCAGACCGCCATCCTGACTCGGATCGCCGGATTCCTGTGCCCGTCCGACGCCGATCGAATCAACGACCGCGCCGAAGCGACGTCCTGCAACAATTACCGGGCCTGTGCCGGGACGCTGCCCTACAATCTAGCAGCCGACTCGCCCGACGGTTCGGGCCGTAATGACGGGTCCTTCTGGTTCCAAAGCGTCGTGCGGGTGTCCTCGATCCGCGACGGGCTGACCTTCACCGCCGCCTTCAGCGAACGCTGCCTGGGCAATCCCGCCCGGCCGGATCCCAAGGGCGATTATTACTTGAGCGGCCAGACCATCGCCACGTGCTTAAGAACCGACCCCGCCACGACCCCGCGATTTATCAGTTCCCTGGAGTGGTCGGGCCAGCGCTGGACCGACGGCAACATCTTCTACACGCGCTATCACCATGGCATCGTCCCCAATGGGCCGAGCTGCAACTTTGGCGACCGGGATGACGATGGGCAGGCGGTCGTCACGGCCACCAGCCGGCACCCTGGGGGCGTCAACCTGCTGCTGGCCGGCGGATCGGCCCGGTTCGTCAAGGACTCGGTGGCGCTGGCGGTCTGGAGGGCCTTGGGTACGGTTGCCGGCGGCGAGGTGATCGGCGATGACCAGTATTGAGGCCGCGATTCCCAACCGGTGTCCCCGCACCCTGACGCATTTTCTCTCACCTTCGGCCCTCGCCTGCCTGCTCAATCTGATCGGCCTGGGGACACACACCTCCTGCCTCGCCGGCGGGCCGGCATCGGCCGAGGTGCGAGAGACCTTCGCCGGCCAGACCTTCGACCGCGCCCGCTGGTCGGTCGACCGGCGGAGCCCGCCCGGGGTTCAAATCGACCTAGATGGCGAGGCCTTGCACGTCGTCGTCCCGCCGGGGGCTGCGGGGCGACCACCCGCTGCCCTCCACGCCAAGTTCGCCCTCGAGGGGAACTTCGACATCCGCGCTAACTATGCAATTAAGGCGCTGCCGCGTCCGTCGAAGGAGTGGTCGAACGTCGAGATCTTCATCAACGGGCCCGACGGGGCCGCGGCCGTCATTCGGACGAACCACGCCAGCCAAGGCAACGGCTACAACCTCTGGTTCGAACCGGCCCCAGGCCTCGGGATCGGAGGGGCCTGGAAACATGTCCCGACAGGCGACAAGGCCGGCACGCTCCGGCTCGAGCGTGTTGGCCGCGAACTACGATTCTGGGCGGCGGCCTCGGGCGGGCAGTGGCAGCAGATCGGGTCCGTGCCGTTCGGTGATCAGCCGATCCGCCAGGTCGAGGTCCGGGCGATCACGCCGGCCCTCGCGAGTGCCCTGGACTTCCGGTTGGATGACGTCATCATTCGCGCAGACCGCCTGATCGAGCCGCCTCGACCGTCAGACTCGATGTCTGCGTGGCGCCTATGGGTCTTCGTCGGCATCGCCGCCCTGGTCCTGGCGGCCTTCTGGATTTGGTGGCGCAAATCGGGCTTCCGATAGCAACGGAGCAAAAACAACCTTCGTGACTCAGGAGTGTTGCACGGTCCACGGCCGTTCGGTTATCTTAGGGATGGGGCGTAACTCGGCGGCCCTCCCGGGGATCCCACCACCAGGCCCGCATCATGGACGACCTGTCACGATTCTGCTGCCTGAATAATGACTGCCCCGACCACGGCAAGCGGGGCTCCCCAAACCTCTCCGTGACCAGCCGCTACGGGCCCGGCAAGGCCCGACGCATGCTCCGATGCCGCACCTGTCGGGCCCGATTCTCCGAACGCAAGGGGACGCCCCTCTTCGACGCCCGGCTCCCGCCGGAGAAGGTCGAATCGGTCCTGGAGCACGTCGCCGAGGGGTGTGGAGTCCGACAGACAGGCCGGCTCTGCCGGGTGGCCCCCAACACCGTCGCCCGCTTGTCTGGCGTCAATTAGTTTTCCCGGTCGTGTTGCCTCACTCAAAAATGTTACCGAGAATCTGACGCCCAAACCTCAACAATTTAGCGGCGTTCTACCTCCCTGGGATCGGTTAGAGTCCACCATCT
>JAABUK010003088.1_pt1 | contig 28619 bp, 7 predicted proteins | sample 5559141 | NCBI WGS metagenome assembly JAABUK01 (sample SAMN10711869, study PRJNA513367) | rock metagenome | isolation source: Antarctica rocks | place: Antarctica: Victoria Land, Pudding Butte nord | collected 2016-01-03
ATCATCTAATGATTTTCTGATATCTTATTAATCTCTTTATTATAAGTCTTAATCATCTCATTATATAAATCACAGAATTTCTTAAATATGCGCAGTATATAATTCATATTATTCTATATTCTCGCAATAAACTTTATTACTTCTTAATCTTTAGTAAGTTATCTCAAAGTTGTTATCTCTTAAATCATTTCTATCTTAGCATTCTCTATTTATAGAGAAGATTGTTATTAATCTATATTTAAATCATTCTATAATACAGAATCTTTCTTTAATCTTTCTTAATTAAATTAAGTCATGTCGATATTAATTAGCTTAGAAATCGAATTTTAGATTCTACTTTTAATTATATTATTTTAAATGCTCTTAAGATTCTTCTATTTATGAATACTAACTATTAATTAGTAGATCTCGAATCTACTAACTTAATTCTTAAATTATTTTACTTTTTTAAAGATATTTCTAATTTCTTTCTCTTTTAAGATAGATAATTAAACTTGATATATTAAGCTTATTTACAAAATCTATCTCATTATTAAAGAGTCTGAGAGTGATTTAAAGAAGATCTAATAGAAGTAAGTTAATCTACTCGAAATTTGAATTGATTAAGAATAACTGTTTTATATTTATTTAAATAATAAAGAAAGTAAATTTAAATATATTATAACAGCTTAAACTAGATATATTTAATAGTCTATAAAAATGAATACTTAAGTTATAAAAACTAATCTAGCTTACAGAAAAACTATAGAAGTATTAAATATATATTATAATCGCTAATTCTAATATAGCTTCCGCGCTTTAAGACTTAATTAAGAGGCGTAATTCTAACGCGTTAAGCTCATATATAAATCTTAGATATTTCGTCATATCGCACGTATAATAAAATAGTTGGATTCTCATTATTCAGTCTGTAATCATCATCGCGTATAACTATTCTTTATAACTGTAGCAACTCGTGACAATACTTCTCTAATAAATTAGTATTATAGAAGAGATATAGAATTAGAGATATTAATAAGTTCTGCGGAATTTCTATTAATATTAAAGCTTTTAATAATATGAATTTATTAATCTTCATCTTTATATAATAATTAGAGAGAAACTTTATTATCTAATATATAAGAGATTCTAAGACTCTTCTTTTTCTAAAATTATAAGTAAGTTATATATAAGAGACTCTATTAAACGCTTTTATTATATTTAAAGAAAGAAGACTTATTACTCTTTTACTTTCTTTATCTTAGATTATATATATCTTTTCTATAATCTATTATAAAGTAGTCTCTATTACTCTTAAGAGACGTGCTTTATATTATAAATCTAAGAAAAGATTATATAATTTTATAATATACTTTATTTAATTAAATATTATTACTTCTAAGATCTTTTCTAGAATATTTAGTAGAGTGATTAATCTATATATAAACGAATTTGAGTAATCTTCTTTATCTAATTTTTTTAATATTATTATACGGGCGGTTTTAAAATAAGTTAATTAAATCTTTTAAGTAAAACAGATTTAAAATAATCTTTTAATTAGATTCATCTTTTTTTATATAAGAATTTAAATAATTCTGTTCGATATTCTCTTAAAGTCTAATCTTATTCTTTCTTATATAACTAATCACTCTTAAAATTTCTCTTTTCTTAATTATTTTATTTTATAAGATCTTCTAAGAGTATATATATTCCTTAATATCTAAAAGATTCATTTCTAGAAAAGAAGAAAAATATAAATTATACAGAAGTTTTACTTTACTTTCTACGTCTTTAACTTTATATATTTTCTATTTAAGAGTGGAAAAAGATATTTAAATAATTTATTTTTATAATTTTTATCTTACTCATTATATAATCTTCTAAATCTCTTATAATTTCGCGGCTGCGTCTTTTATTATATTTCTAAAATCTTTTTATTTTATTTTTATTAAGACTTTTCCTTTTTTACTGCGTTATTATATAAAGTCTTATTATATAAAGAGTAAGAAATTGTTATAAGTTATTATAGTTATGAAGAATAGTTATACGCGAAAGATGATTATAGACTGAATAATGAAAATCCAACTATTTTAATATACGCGCGATATGATAAAATGTCTGAGACTTAATACGTAGATTTAACGCGTTAGAACTATATCTTCTAAAGAGATTTTAAAGCTTAAGAGCTGTATTAAAATTAATAATTATAATGCGCATTTAATATTTCTACAGCTTCTTTATAAGCTAGATCAGTTTTTATAACTTAAGTATTCATTTTTATAAGCTATTAAATATATTTAGTTTAAGCTATTATAATATATTTAAGTTTATTTTCTTTATTATTCAGATGAATATAAAACAGTCACTCTTAATCAATTCGAATTTCGAGCAGATCAACTTACTTCTATTAGATCTTCTTCGAATTACTTTCAGACTCTTTAATAATAAGATAGATTTCGTGAACGAGCTTAACGTACTGAGTTCGATTATCTATTTTTGAAGAGAGAGAAATTAGAGATATCTTTAAAAAAGCAAGATAATTTAAGAATTAAGCTAGTAGATTTAGAATCTATTAATTAATAATCAGTATTTATAAATAAAAGAATCTTAAGAGTACTTAAAATAGTGTGATTAAAAGTAGAATCTAAAATTCGATTTCTGAGCTAATTAATATTAATATAACTCAATTTAATTAAGAAAGATCGGAGAAAGATTCTGCGCTATAAAATGATTAAGAAATAGATTAATAATGATCGTCTTTATAAATAAAGAATGTTAAAATAGAAATGATTTAAGAGATAATAATTTTGAGATAACTTATTAAGAATTAAGAAGTAATTAAGTTTATTGCGAGAATACAGAATAACGTAAGTAATATACTGCGCATATTTAAGAAATTCTGTGATTTATATAATAAGATGATTAAGACTTATAATGAAGAGATTAATAAGATAATAAAAAATTATTAAATAATTTAGAAGTTACAGAATTATTAATAAAAAGAAAGAAATATCTGAACAGCTAAATAGAAACAGCTAATTTAAAAGAATTAAATTTCAATAGAAATGCTGAGAGATAAGAAGATATTAATAAAGAATTTGTTAGCAAGATTTATAATATTTACAACTTCTTTATTATATTAAAATAGTGCGGAAAGTGTTTAAGAAATGTTTAAAGTAATCTTTAATACGTAAATAAGTAATCAATATAATAAGAGTGAGAAACTATTAGATTCTAACGCGTTTAAGACGAGAACTTTACAGTAGTTCGCGACATGATTATCAGTATTAAAGCTGAAGTTGCTTATAAATGAAGATCGATATTTTATAGAAATAGATCGCATAATCTATATAAAATTAAGAATTAAGAGAGAGACTAGTAATCTATTAGAGTTATATTTAGAGATATTTCAGATAATTATGATTGAGAATCTATTATAAATATTATCAAATCGCTTTGAGAATCTCTTTTAAAGAGATACTGCGCGAGATAATTATTACTATTTATATTAATTAAATAAGAATTTATCTAATTTTCTTAAAGAATTCTTTTAATATATTATAGAGATAGATATCTTAGAGAAGAATCAGATTAGAGATATTAGATTAAAGATATTTAATAATTTGAAGTTAATTATAATTTTAAAGAGATATATAATTATTAAAGAGATTGTGAAGAATTTGCAATTTCTTGAATTAAATTTGTGGAAAGTTGATAGATACGTGAAAGATCTTTAATCTACTTAAACAGATTCAGAATCTTAAAAGAGAAGATTAGTTAAGAAGTTAAAGAGTAGAACTTAGCTCGCGAAAATAATATTTATTTATATATTAAAAATCAATTATAAGAAGTTTCGATATTATAAATATTAATAGTTAGAATATATAATTAGAAACTACTTAAGCTTAATAGTAGTTAAGAAAGATAATTCTAATATCTTAAAGAAATCAGAAAAAGAGTAGTTTATTATAAAGATATTGTAAATAGATCTGCGAGCGCAGAAATAGTTGTGAATAAATTCGAGCAGAAATGTTAATTGCGAACACCGTCAACTATTATCTCTACAGTAATTAAAGATTGAATGAAGTCTTCGTTTCTAATAAATATTTTATTAGATGAAGAAAAGATGAATTCTCTGAATATATTTATATTGATGAATATTAACTGTCAACTTACAGTAGTAATGAATTATTAACTAACTGAGAATCTGTGTAAAAGATTGTAAATCAGATTAATAAATTTAATTAAGAAGATTTTATTAGTAGATTTTATAGAAAGAAAGTATTCTATTATAACGCACACGATTTATATATTTATAATGATTATGAAATATTAATAAATATCGCAGATCTTTTATATAACTTAGGCGGCATATTCTATTATTCTAAAGAAGAAGTGAATGAGATTGCATAATTATATATTTAATCTCATTACTAATATTATAAATTTCAAGCCGAAATATTATTAACACAATAATAGAAATCCAACTATTTTATTATACATGCGATATGACGAAATATCGAGAAATAAGAAGAAGTTAGAGAAGAATATATCTGATTATCTTTAAACAGAAAGAAATATATTTAATTATCTTTAAATAGAAAGAAATATATTTAATTATAAATAAATAGAAAGAAATATATTTAATTATAAATAAATATGTGAAGATAATTTTAAATAGATTTACTTAGATTTAAATAGATATAAATAGAAGATAAAATAGTTATCTATTAAAATTCTATGATATGAAAAGATTGGGATTAAGAGAATATTCTTTGTAAAGAAGAAGAAATCTTAAAGATCTCGAAAATGAAGAGATAATATAGATTCTGATAGAAGCTTAATCTCTTCTAATTTTAAGAATATAAAAATAATAAGTTTAGTAGCTTTTAAAGAGCTGATTAAGAAATCTAAAGCAGAGATTATTATAATCACTTCCGAGAATATTAAGAAATAAAGAAAGAATAATAAGAAGGTTAAAGAGAATTTATAAAAGATAATTTCTTCTGAATTTCGAGAATATACTTATATCTTTTTAAAAAAGATATCGAATACTCTTTTTCCGCATTAAGATCGATATGATTATTAAATAGAACTGTAGAATGGCGCTGAATTACTTAGAAGACAGTTTTATTAATAAATGAATTCCGCGGAATTTAATATGATTAAGAGATATATTAAGGAGAATCTTAAGAAGAGATTTATTAAATTAAGTAATGCGTTATTTACATCTTTAATTCTATTAATTCGAAAGTTAAATAAAGAGCTTCAATTCTATATAAATTATCGAGATCTGAACGCTCTTATAAAGAAGAACAAATATCTAATACTCAGAATTAATGAGATATTAAGACAGCTTATTAACGTGAAGTTTCTAATAAAGATGAATATTTATTAAGCGTTTCACTATATTAGAATAATCATGATTAGAGATAGTGATTTAACAACATTCAATATAATATATAAAAACTATTGCTACTTAATAATATCTTTTAGATTAAGCTTAACACTCTTAATTAATTAGAAATATATAAATAATATATTTCTGAGTGTGTTAGAACGATTTGTAATGCTGTATTAAAATAATATTCTAATATTTAATAACACGCGAGAAGAATATAAACAATATATTAAGAAGATATTAAAGATTTTAAAGAAAGTAGAATTTTAAGTAAATATTAAGAAATGCGACTTTTATATTATAGAGATTAAATTCTTAGATCTGTTAATAAATATGAATAAAATATGATTAGATTCAGCTCGAATTAAGATAATTTAGAAGTGAGAGACGTCTAGATTAGAAGATATATATACAGTATAATGATTTCTTGAATTTATTAATTACTATTAACGATTTTGTAAGGATTTTAATTAAATAGCGAGATTATTAAATAATCTTTTAAGAAAAGATATTTTATTAATATAAGATAAATCTTATATAAAGATATTTGAGAAGTTAAAGAAGCTGATAATATTTAATTCAGTTCTTCAGTATTTTGATTCAAGAAAGAAGACTTATATAAAATATAATATGAGTGATCACATCACTAAAGGAATTCTCTTACAGAAAGGATTGAATGAGAAATTATATTTAATTACTTATTATTTAAGTAATATAAGTCCGATCAAGAGGAATTATATTATATATAATAAGAAATTATTAGCAATAATTCAATACTTTAAGAAATAAGAGTTGAAGCTATAGAATATTAAAGAAGATGTTATTAAGATACTTATAAATTATAAGACTCTAAAGTATTTTATATTAACGAAGAAGTTAATTAAATAATAGATAAGATAAGCAGAGTTCTTAACACAATTTAACTTTAAAGTTATTTATCGATTAGAAATGATTAATAAAAAGATTGATATCTTAATTTAACAAGAGAAGAATATTTCTAGAGTAAAGAACGATTCTAATTTATATTAGATATTATTAATATTAGATTTGCTATCTGAAGAAGTTTAGAAGAATTATGAGATGATATATATTATGTAAGAGATTCACACGCTAAATAAGAATGTTAAGTAAGTAAATAGAGATGATTAGAATCTGAAGAAGATTTATAAGATCTTATAGAATAAGATTGAGAGTATTTATAATAAATATCAGACAAGTCTATATAAGAAGTAAGAAGATCTGATTTACTTTCAAGATAAATTAGTAATTCTTATAAAATTAGAAGATCTGCGAACGCAAGTAATTTAATAGATTTATAAGAGTTAAGAGATAGAATATATAGAAGAATTAAAGATACTGCGATTAATTTAAAAATTATATTAATTTTCTAAGTTAATAGAAGTAGTTAAGCGATATTTAAGAAACTATCACGTTTATTAAAGATTAAAGATAAGAAGATAGCGCTTAGAAGAAGAGTTATAATCTCTTTCGATTTTTGAGATATCTTAAAAGAATATCTTTATAAATTTTATAACAAGATTATTAGAATCAGATAAATTCAATGCGATTCTTAATATAATAAATCAATTAATAAAAGAAAGACATTATATTATTTATATAATTACTAATAAGAATATGATCGCGAAGAATACAATCAAAATGTTATATAAGAATGTGTGAAGGATTTACAATCTATCTAATATAATTATATTAAACAGAGATTCTTAATTTGCGAGTATAATATGATTATATTTATATAAGATTTTAAGTATTATCGCGAAGTTGTTTATAGCATTTCATTCTCAGATAGATAAATAGATAAAAGTCGCGAATGCGGAAATGAAGTGTTACTTACATAATTACGTGAACTTTAATTAGAAGAATTGAGCAGAGTTGTTATTAAGTGCGAAATTCGCGGTTAACGCAGTTATATTTAAATCGACTCAGCTATTTTCATTTATAATTAATAAAGAATATAAGCTATAAATAAGCTTTAACGCGGTAAAGAAGTTAAGAATAATCAGATAATAAATTAAGTTATAGAAGACTTAAAATTTAATAGAGTTAATAACTAAGATATAAAGCTAAATAAAGAATTATTTAGCTTAGATTTAAAAGAAATAAAAAGAGCAGACTAATAAGCATTATTAATCAGTGATATTTAAGAAAGAAGAGAAGATATAATTATTAATAAAGAACATTTATATAATCAGATCTTGTAAGAAGTTAAACGCGAAATGAATTAGTTTATATAAGATGTTAAAAAAGTTAAGAGACGTGTATAAACTTAAATTGTCTGCGTTTATAAAGATCCACTCTATATTTTATATCATATTATTATTTAGAGATTTAAAGAATCTCTTATTTAAATAAGAATATCTTATATCTTCCTTTATTATTATGGAAATAGAGATAAACGCGAAATGAAAAGTGAAGAATATTATTAATATTAAGAGAGTGGATAAATATTTTAAGATGAGAGTATAATAGATAGATTATTTAGAGAATTTAATATATTATTCGATCAAGAATCTTAAGAATTTAAAGAATATTCTTAATAACTACTATTTAAGAAATATTAATAAGTCAAGATCTGAGTAATTAAAAGACAGCTTAAAGAAGTGAGCTAAAGATGAGAAGAAAGATGATGTTTCTAAATTATCGTCTGAGAAAGAGATGTTAACGAGTTTAATTAATAACGAAAAGATTAGCGATTAGAAATAGAGAAGAGATTAATATTATTAGCTATTAATTAAAAATAATTAACTTAATAAGTCGGGGGATAATATTATAAGTTACTACAGTTATAAAGAATAGTTATACGCAAGAAATGATCGCAGACTGAATAATAGAAATTCAACTATTTTAGTATATGCGCGATATATCGAAATATCTGAGACTTAATACGCGAGCTTAACGCGTTAGAATTATATCTTCTGAAGAGATCTCAGAGCTTAAAAGCTGTATTAAAATTAGCAATTATAATATGTATTTAATACTTCTACAGCTTCTTTATAAGCTAGATTAGTTTCTACAACTTAAGTATTCATTTCTATAGACTATTAAATATATCTAGCTTAAGCTATTACAAAAATTTCTTATAAACTTTCTATATATTTTTTTTATATTCTTAATTACTTCTTAATATTTATTTATTTAAAAGCTTTAATTATATAAAAAGAGTTATATTTACGATATTAAATTCTTTATAATTATTTATATATATCTTATTAGTTTATATATAAAATAATCAATCTCTTCTCTTATTTAAAGTGTATAATTTTTAAGAGCTTTTATATAATTAAAGAGACTTTTAATAAAAGTTTCTTAGTTTATCTTCTTTCACGCTCTATATTCTTTTATATACTTTTTCACATATTAATTTAATTATTTAAACTTCATATTAATTAGAAGATAATTTAAGAATTATTCTCTTTTCAATTCTATTTAATATTATATAAGCTGATTCTCTAACGCTATTATTATAAAAATAAGATCGATAATTATTTATTTATATAAATCTTCTCTTTAATAGTCTCTTATAACTATTCTTAAAAGAAGAATTAATCTTATCTCAATCTCTTATATAATATTTAATAACGTGTTTAAAAGCTTATATTATAATAGATAAGAGAGTTCTATTTAATTAGAGTAATAAAGGTTTAAGTCGTCTAATATAATATACTCTTCGGGCATTCTTAATATTATATAAAATATTTTAAGAAACTTAGTTTCTTTAATCTTAACGTATTAACTTAAAGAATTATAGATATTATAAATATTAATTATATAATTAATATTTTATATCTCTCGCAGTTTTAATATAATTATAATAAGATTCTTTAAATAATGCGTCTCTAATCATATCTTTATATAAATACGTTTATTAATAAGAGTGAGTATTCTTAAATCTTTAATTCTCTAATTATTATTATAAAACGCGCTCTATTCTGAGTTATATAAGATAGAATTAAGTGTGCTTCTTTATGATTTTTAAATCGCGAGAATATTATATAATTTGATTTCTAAGTTTTAAAGCAGTTCTATTATTATCTTATTTCTAGATTTATTAATATTATATTATAGAATCTTAAGACTTTATATAGAGATGTTTTCTAATATATAATATTCTCAAATGTGAATTAACTTTCTCTAATTAGAAGAAGTTAGATATCTTAACTTAATATAAGATTAACTCTTATATAATTCTTAGATTCTTATAAGTAATCTTTTAGATAAGTTAATCTTCTTTTTTATAAGCTTTTTACTTAACTTCATTTTATTTTTAACTTAGAATTACTTCTACTAACTTCTATTAGTAAGTTTAATATTAATAAAGAGAAACAAGAAGAGATAGAGATGATCTCTTATTAATTCTAAGATTAAAAATATCTCAATTTCTTATTATATATTTTCTTTATACAGAATTATTCTCTTTTCTTTTATAAGCAGTTGTAAGATTAAGCTTTATATTCTTTTAAATAATTACTATATTATATAGTCTTTCTCTTTAACTTTTTCTTATACTTATTAATTTAATAATATTCTGCGTAATATGCGTAAGTTCATATCTTTTTATATATACGGAATAAGTATTTGTATTTTTAATAACGAAAGTATTATTATGATTAAAGAGTTAAATTATATTATATAATTAATTTAAACTCTATTTTATAAATAAGATCTTTTTAAATAATCTTATTTATTAAGTTTAAGTAAGAGAGTTTTAGAATTACGTGTATAATTATATTAATCTCTATATTTCTTTTTATTTATTAAAGATTTTTAATTTTAAGATTTGAAATAAGTTTAACATTCTCATTCTTTAATTCTTATATAAGTTACTTCTTTTCTTTCTCTTCTTATCTTATTTATATTATTCATATTAATACTTTATATAATCTTATCTTAAATTATGCGAGTAAGCTTAATAACTTTATTTATATTAAGTTTTATCTAAGCTTTATATAATCTAAGTTATCTTCCGCGTATAATATAATTTCTTTTTTTAGAAGTTTCTTTACTATAATTATATAATATATATAAGATATTTTCGTTAATCTTTAATTAACTCAATCTATAATCTCTTTAATTAAAAGTTTATTAATTCTAATCTTCTCTTTCTTATCTAAGATTTAGATAATTATTTTTCTTATCTTTATTTTTAAAGAAGATTAAGTTATAAAGACTAGTTTCTTTTTTAAAGTATCGCGCGTTATTTCTGCGTATAAGATTAAGAGTTTTTTCTACTAATTTTGATTTTCTAGTCTAATAATAAATTTCTTAATTCTGCGTAATCTTATCTTTACTAAATCAGATAATTATTCAGACAAAGAATGATTTACGCGTTTTAACGCGTTTTTTAACGTGTCTTTTATCGCGTTTTCTGTGTATAAACAGATTTATAGAATCGGTCAAATAAAAGCGCGTATCTTCTCTTACAAGACTGTCAGCTCTGCTCCTTTATATAAGTCTTCTCATCTCTGCGTTATCTGTCTGATAATCTTGACACTTGCTAATTTTATTCTTCTCAATCTCGCTCGTTTTTAATCTTTAATGCGACTTAATAAGAAAGTAGAAATGTGATAATAATTTAATCACTCTCTCATTAATAGAAATATAAAAAAACTTAATAATTTTTATATCTCTTTTCTTTTTTTTTTCTTTTTCATTTAATTATATACAGCTTTTCTATTCTTTCTTTCTTCTCACTTTTCTATTAAAAAGTAAGTCTCAATTCTCTTATCTCTCTTTTCTATCTTTAAGCACTTTATTTATATAATATTTAAATCATTTTCTGTTATCTTTAAATTTAATTTAAAATCTAACTTTAAATCTTTTATAAAAGCTTCTTCTTCTTCTTTATTATCTTTTAAATAGCTCGGGTTCCATACTAAGTTAAATCTTTTCTTAATCTTTTCTCGCTATTATTAATTAATTCTCACAGTTCATACGTATCTAATTCATTAAGTTTCTTATACTTTTCAGAAAATTCGTCTTAATTCTATTTTAATTAATAAGAGATTCTAAATCTTTTAGAGATTTTTTCACGCGATTCTTTAATTAAAATAAGATATCTCTATTTAAATTTATCTTTCGACACTGAAATTCTATAATACTTAATATTCTTAGAGTTAATTAGACTTCTCTTAAATATAATCTTAATCTCTCTTCTTTCTCTTCTCTTTATTAAATAGAACTTTAGAATAATATATTTAAACATTTAAGTATAATCTTTATTTATAAGAATATTAAAGATACATCTTAATGCGACTGATTGCGAAGAAAGTTAAGAGAGCAGATTTTATTATATTGTATATATAATGAAATAGTTAGATTAACAGCTACACTAAATAGACGTTAAAATAGATCTGTGAAAAATGGAAGTAAAAGAGTGTAGAATTAAACTGTCTACCTATCTTTCTTCTTACTCTAAATATGAGTCATGTACATATATCTCTGCGTGAAAAGATATTATGCTCGACTTACTACTTCTATTCTTCATTCTACTATTTCTGTTCTAATCTCTTTCCGCTTAAAGAAGACAATCTTCTGTCTCACAACAGTATTCTACTTAATAGACTTATCTATAATTTATCTGTGATAAAATATAGAAATATCGTAGATTTAAATGATTAGTAATTACTTAATTTTATTGTTATAACTATTTAAGATAATATCTTTATTTCTTATAACTTTCTATAATAGCTAGTATTTTTAAATCAGAAATATTATAATTAAGTTTAGTAGAAATCAATCTTTTTAAGAAAAATATTATAGATTATTAGATTATTTATTTATTACTTATATCTATTTTATAGAATTATAATAAGATCGCATTAATTCTAAATTCTAAGATATTTATTTTTAGATAATATAATTTCTGCGGATTATAATAATATAATATTACTAGACTGCGTAACAATTCGATTCCAACCCGGGTGATCCGGTCCGATCTGATCCTTAGTTTGATCCGGTCTCAAATATAGAGGGATCAAAGACCGACCGATCCGATTCTAAATAAACTGAGATTGAACCGAATCAGATCGAACTTATTAAGAGTTTATTAAGAGAAAACGAACTGTTAAGAGCTCATTAAGAGAAAATGAGCTGTTAAAAGCTTTATAAAATGCTAAGAATTCTAAAATTTCTTAACATTATTTATTAAAAAACGATATATTTTATTATATTTTTATTAATTAATAATGATGACTAATAAATTTTTTAAAATATATTTAATCTTTATTTTAATTTTTATCTTAATTAATTTTATTAAAAGAAAATAGATTATTAAGAGTTTTATAGAATATCAAGAATTCAAAAATTTCTTCACATTATTTATTAAAAAAAGCTAGATTTTACTATATTTTCATTAATTAATAATAATCACTAATGAATTTTCTAAAATATATTTAATATTTATTTTAATAGTTATCTTAATTAATTAATTTTTTTTTAATTATTTAAATATAAATATTCTATTAATAATTTATCTATAAATAAATATTCTTTTTATATATATCTTCTTAATATAGCTAGTCTAAAAATAGCTTAACATTTCCTCAATGCTTGGCAGTCCAATTGGGGGATCAGACTGAATCAAATCTGATTCGATCCGATCTGATCTTTTGAATTTTAGAATCAAAGATCGGGTGATTCGATCTTATATAAACTGGAATCGGATCGAACTAAATCATTACACAGTCTAAATATTATCCTCTTAATAAAGCATACTTTTAGTGTATAAACTATCTATATTATCTCTTTAATCTATTTAAAGAATCTCTTTTTCTTATCTTTCTTTATATCTTTTAATAAATTAATTATAAGTGTTATAATAATAAAGAATTCGCGGATAAAATAATAATATTAATTAATAAACTTAATAAATATTTAAATATTATAAAAGCTCTTTAATTCAGCTCACTTTTTAATAATAACTATCTTATAAGGATTTATTAATATGTCAAGATGAGTTATGTGATAGATAGATAGTGAGGATAGAATAATGATGATGAGATGCTGATTATATATTAATAAGAATATTAATTAGTTTTATATAACAGAAATTAATCTCTAAAGAATCTCTTCAGAGTTTCTTTTTCTTTTTTCTATATCTATTTAATATAGTAGTTGAAGAAGAGAGGAAAGCGAAATAATTATAATTAATTATTAATTAAAGTAGTAATTAAGAGAACATCTTCAGATAAAGAGAAGATATTAAGAAATTGAAGATATAAATGTATTAATTAATAAGTAACTAATTAATTAAGATCGTGATAATATCTTCTCTTTTAAAGTTCTATCTTCAGAACTAAAATCAGATTAATAGAATCATTTTATTAATAAGAAGAAGATAAAAGTCAGATAACGCGTTAACATTATAATGATAATTATGTTAGAAATAGTACTTATATAAGTAAGTTAATTATTAATTATAATATATAATAATATTAAAGTGAAGATGAAGATAAGACATGAATATTTTAAGAATATTTTTCCGATAATAAAAGAAGATTAAAGATTAGTAAACTAAAGACTTAATATAAAGTTAGAAAAGCGTTAAATTAAAGTAAGTAATCAATCTTAATTAGTGTGATATATTAAGTTACAGATTCAATCACTTTTAATAGATTAGTCGCTTTCGCAATTAATTTTATAGATTAATATTATAGATTCTTTATTAAGTATAAATAGCCGCTCCTTTTCTCACGACTATTATTCTTTTCTTCTCATACTCTTATTACTCGTTATTATCTCATTATTATTAAGTCTTTATAATATTATAAGTCTTCTTTATTAAGTCTTTTACATAATCTTATTAGTCTTATAATCTTTAAAAGTCTTTTATAAAGTCTTTATAACTTCATTATAAAGTCTTTATAACTTCATTATAAAGTCTTTATAACTTCTTTATAAAGTCTTTATAACTTCTTTATAAAGTCTTTATAACAGCTTTATAAGTCTTTTATTATATTAAAATTATAAGTCGCTCTTTTAAACACTCTATTAATATTATTTTAATATTATCTTTCTTATTTAAATATTCTTATTTTACTTTTATTTTATCACAGTAATATTATCTGCACTATATTAAATATTTAATACATTTTAATAATTGAAATAATATATATAAATAATAAAAGTTTAAGCGCTGTAAGTATTATATTAAAGAGAATAAATCTTGTTTTAATATATATTCTTTACTCTACTTTTTATTATTATATTAATAAATAAATTTCGAAAAGATTCTTTAAGTATATAAATAAATTAATGAAGCTGCAGAATAAGATAATAAACTTAAAATCTAAGAAAGATCTTAAAATTAATTTAGCGATAATAATATTTAAGAACGATAAAGAGATTCTTTTAAGTAAAGATTGAAAGTTAAAGAATAATATTAAGAACTGAAAGTGCAAGAATTAGCGTCTTAATAAGTTATCATATAATGCGTGTAATATAAAAGATTTAATTTATTCAATTATATTTATGATTAAAGATATTTAAGATTTACTGTAATATTTAATTAATATAAAGCGCTTTAAAGTATATATATCATCATTACTTTATTAATAATTATTAATTATAAACAGCTCTATCTGCCCGCTATTATTAAGAAAGAATTCTAATAAGTTGTTATTATAATTATTATACTATACTATTTTATAGAAAGTTTAATTATATTATAACACTTTAATATAACTTGATCTATTATATAATTGCTCTTTATTTATAATATATTAATAATATATCGATAAAGTAAAATTCTTATTTAAATCAATTTATTAAGTCTTGATTATATATCTTCTTTATATAAAGTTTTAAATCACTTCTTTATCTAACTTCACATACTTAAATATATCTAAGTCTCGATAAAATCTATCAATTTTGTAAGAAAAACTAGAAAAGAGTATCTTATATTTGGCGCTTATATTTTATCTTATTAACTTTAAATTAAATTGATGATTTATATTTCTAAATCAATTCTTCAGCATTTCTTATATTAAAGATCTTGACTTAAGTACTTTCTATTATAAATCAGTCTTTTCACTTAATAAGATATCACTAACTTCTTTAATAAATACGCTTATTTAAAACTTCTTCTATTTCTCATTTCTCATCTCTCTTCTTTAGCAGTATCGATTCAGCATATTATATTAAATCTTTACCGACTCTGCGATAATAAGATTTTAGAAGTAAGATATGAAAAATTTAATAAATCTTTTAATAAGATAATAGCTTTAACTAATATATCTATTATTCTACTATTTTAATAATCTGAAACGGATTAATATATTTATTTACTAACTTTTCATTAGAAAGAATCTGTCTTAGATTCTTTATAAAAAGCATTATTTAATTGCTTATCTTAAAAGTCATCGATTTATGCTTTTTATTATATTATCTTGCTTAATATTTTACGACTTTCTTTTAGCGCTTTATTAATTCTTCTTTTTATTTTTTCATAATCTTAATTCTTTTTTTAGCATTTAATATCTTCTCTTTTAAAATCTTATTCGCGAGATTAAATAATTTTAAAAAATAAAAGCTTATTAAAGCGAATATTGAAATTATATTAATTATGAAATATATATTATTATTATAATAGAATTGAGCGCGTAATAGCAGCTTATATCAGTCATCTTAATAATAAATTGAAAAGTATTAAAGATATTATTTAAGCTCTTAATTTTATTGTTCAATTTAATTATTAATTTGAGAATAAAATATAGTTAAAAGTCTTCTCTTAATTTCTAAATAAAAATACAGCGCTGATTAGAAATATAAAATAAAAATAGAATCTTAGTTAGAGATGATATTATTCGATATATTAAAGTCGTTAATAATGCATTTCTTAAATATAAAAGTTAATTCTTCAGCAGTAATAATTTTATTTATAGTAATATATCTTGTAAATTTTGTGAATCTATTTATTATAATAAGAATAGAATTAAAATTAATCTTCTCTTTAATATTAAAAGATAAGTTAATAATAAAGTTTATAATGATTTCTTTTTATAAAGTAGAGAGATAAGATAATAATTATAACGCGTTATATAATTAATATCGCTTTATCTTTATTCTTTAATAAATATTATAACTCGCGATAAAATTCTTTACTTCTTTATTTATATTTAATTAGAAGAAGTTCTGATGAAGTAATATTAATATTTTACGAATATTAAAATAACTACTTAAAGAATTATTATGTTTTATTAAAAGAATCTTGTTATAAACTATTAAATTCATAGAAATGAAGATATTATTATATTTATAAAGTAGATTATTCAAATCTACTTATTACTTATTAGTCTTATTAATAAGCCGCTTACTTTTTAATATTATCTCAGCTTTTTTTTGTTAAATAAAGTTGTTATTTTATTATAATATTAGAAGAAGTTTTAAGAGAAAGATATTAAATAACTTATAAGTTATTAATCTCATCATTATCATAATAACGCGTTTTAATATAAGAAGTTTGCAATCTTCAATATTAATAAGAGGATTAAGCGATATTCTTACTATCTCGTCAATATATATTATATTATTTATGTGAGATATTAAAAAATTATTAGCTTAAGCTTCTTTAAGACTTATAATATTATTTAAGCTAATATAATATAATATTTATATAGAAGAAGATCTTATATCTTTAATTATTAATAAATCAATTTTTCTATTAAAAAAAACTTGCGGGAGAGTTTAAGAACTTATTAATATCACACTAAAATCCCGACTTTTAAGTATAGATTTTTTGCGGTAGATAAATATCTCATTCTTTGCTAATATCTTATTAGAATTTAGAGAGATGAATATTATATTTATATTTAATATCTTATTAGATTCTTATCACTAACTCTTCTATATAAAATTATTGCGTAAGACTGATCTTATATTAAAATCTTAAGAGATAAACATCTCATCTTTATCTAATATCTCGCCGAAATTTAAGAAGATAAATATCTTATTTATATTTAATATTATATCGACTTCTTAACGCATTACATTCTATATAAAGATACTTTAGAGCTTATTTTTTAAAGTAGATAATATAATAACTGCTTACTCTTTTTTTAAGATGTTATAATTTGATTGTCTTAATAATAAGTTTATAAAATTCAACTTATTTGATTAATACTTAATTTCAAAGTTATACTTTAATAATTCTAAAGTCTATCGCGTCTAATATTTATTTAATATCGTAATGATTATAAAATATTTCAAATTATTATAATCATATTAAACTTCTATGATTTCTTCTACTTTCTATAAATAATATCGCTATTATTTAAACAGCTTAATAATAATTAAAAGTTTCTTATTATAAGTTTTATAAATCTCTTTTATAATTATAAGCTTATAAGAAAAATAGGCTATTAAGTATTATAACAGCTTATTCTCAGCATTCTCAAATAATTATGATAAGATCTCTTTTACTATATAATCGGAAGCATCGATTTTCATATATATTAATTTCTAAAAGTTGAAATGACGTAATATTAACGTTTTATTAAAAACTTACTTAAGTTCTTTAAGAGCTTTCTTTAATTCCGTATTAAATATAAAAGAATTAGTTTATTTATCATTCTTAATATTCTTTAACAATTTAATAAGAGGAGAGATAATCTGAGAGTAGTTCTATATAAATCTGCGATAAAAATTTGTAAATCTCAGAAAAATTTAAAGCTCTTTAATAAATATAGATGTAAATCATTTAAGAATGATTACTATATAATTTAATTTCATTATTACGTCATTAATATTCACAATAAATTTCAAGAAATTTATTTAAGTTGTTATAAATTTATATTTTAATAGCTTAGTATATAAACTAAAATAATAAAGTCTTTTAAATATCTTTTTAATATAAACAATATATTTCTTCTTATTCTTTAAAAAGATTAGAATATTGTTAAGATATATTACACACAAGATATTAAGAAGATCTTATAACACTATATTAATATATAATTGAAAGATCGCAGAAATATTAGCTAATTTAAAGAGTATTACTTTATATTTAAAATAATTATAATATATTTAAAATATTATCTTCTATTTATCTTTCTTTTAAATGCGAAGTTGATGATATATATCTTATAAATTAAGTCTAATAAAGATTGTGACTCTAATTATATAATTTAAAGTTTCACTAATTAAAGATAGAGAGTAATGATTCTTAATTATTATTTTATTTAATTCTTAATAGTTAATATATAATCTTATTTATTTATTCTTTTTAAAGATAAATAAAATAAACACTTCTATAAAATTAAAGTTTAAATGAATTCATTTCTTCTTTAAAGTGATATTAAAATATTTTCATAATATTTTCAATTCTCTTTCTAATAAGACATATAACGAGCTAAATAATAACTACTTATTAAATATCAACTTAATATTATGCTTTAATTAATTATATTTTAAAAGATTATTAACATTCTTATTTAAGAAAATATCGAAGTATTCTTAGAAATTCTTTGAAAGATTCTTCTAATTTATAATAATTACTTTAACTAATATTAATAAGAATTTGATGTGACGATTATTAAGCACCTTTAACACATAATAAAGAAAAATCTGCTTATTCTTTTAAATAAGTCTTTTTAATAAAAGAGATTTTTAAATCAATTTAATATTGTTAATCTTTAATAGAAATTTTCATTAATAAGTCTTGAAGAAGAAATCTGAATTCTTGATTTCTAGTTAAAAAAAATTAAGAATTATATTGATACTTAGACTGAATAAATTCATCACATGAGACTCAACTTTATAAATTTTAATAACTTTATTAAAAATTTTTATTTTAACTAAAAGTAAATAAGCTTTTAAGAAATAAAAGATAAAACTATTTTCTTATTATAATATAATGATTAACTTTATAAATAAGTTTAAGAGATTTATTTTCTTTATTATAAATTGCGAGATTAAATTAAGATTCGTGATAATATTAAGAAGATATTTCACAATATAAGAGTTATCTTCAGCATCTATATTCACATTAGTAATATATCGCTTCTTATCTAAAGTAATTAATTTCAGTGAAGCTATTAAAAATGAATTCTCTTTTTTTCTAATAATATAATATTAATAGTGCAGTTATTAATATAATATTTAAACTTATAATACTTATAATATTTAATCTTAAACTTATTTAAAGAATTAAGAGAAATATTATTAAGATTAAAATAGTGAGTAGCAGACTTATTTTCAATATTTTAACTAAAATATTAATTACTTTTCAATTTTAACTAATCTCTATTAATAATTTTAGATAAAACAGACTTAACTAAATCTTTCTCATGTTATTAATCGCGGTTATTAATCTTTATTATTCTCTTAAAATACTGTATTAATATTAGCAATTCTTAATATAATGAAAATATATCTTTCTTTACTAAAATATTCTTTCTTAATAACGACTTCAGCTTTATAAAAAGATATTAAGCTTTCTATTCTTTATTATAAGAAGAGAAAATAGCTTTAAGTTCTTTAAGATGAAGAGTAAATTATTAAGCGAACTAATATTCTTATTAATATACTTCTTCATATTATTGAATGATAATAAGTTGATAATTCATTAAATCAGATTGTAAGTTTTAAAGGAAATCTTTAAATTTCTTTTAAATAAAGACATTATTATTCTTATTATAAATATTCTTCTTATAACACTCTTATATTTCTACTGAATTTCTCTTAAAAAAAATAATAACTTAATATATCTTCTATATTTCGTTATTAAAATAATATAATTTTATTTAAGTAATATTTTTATAGACTTAAAGAAATGTTTTAAACTTCGTTAAAGATCTATTTGTTACAGAACCTTCCGGAATAGAAAGATTAGCCGGGTCACGTGACTCAAGACTTGACATCAAGTCAGTGCTCACTCAGGCTCACGAGTGAGCAGTCGTGAGCACCGGGCCAGTACTTACTCAGACTTACGAGTGAGCAGTCGTGAGCAACGATTCTCCTTAAGTATATAGATAACGCTATATTTCATAGTTCTATAATTCTATTCTTCTTTCATAATTAATTTATATTATCAATTACATTCTATTTTTAATTCTTTTATATAAGAACAGTGATTTTTATTCACAATTCTCTAATATCTAAATCTTGCTATAGCTTATCTTAACAGTTCTTAATATTTTAACTATCTATTATTGAATATCAGTCACTTTATCACGATAGAACTTATTAAGATAAACATATCACACTCTAAATAAGAATAATTCTGAGAAGAAATCACTGATATAGATCACGCCTTCTAAAAAGTCAATATTCTTAACACGTTTTATAAAGATAAAAAGAAACTTCAAGTCTTCTTAACTTAAATTGATATGTATATTCGATTTAACACTTAAAGATTAGAAATAGTTGAAGCTAAGATGATGTTCACAATCACTTATCTTAAAGATGAAGTCTTTAATTAATTCGAATCCCATCTAATAAATTATTTAAAGAAGTTTGTTAAAGATAAGAAAGAGAAAATAAAAAGAATCTTCATCAGTTATTCTTACTTCAAGAAGTGTATTAGACGGGTGTATAAAGAAGTGAACGAAGAACGAACTGCTGAATAAGAAGTTTAGAAACTTCGATAGATAGACTCAGTAATAAAGTATATATTTAAGTTTCAGTAAATTACGTTATAAATTAAGTGAGATGATACAGCGCTTATAATAAAATATTATTTAGAACTGAAGAATTCGATTAAGAATAAGCTGACTTAAATTGAGAGATTAAATAAATTAAAAAGTCTAATTAGCATATCTATTAAGATAGATAATTATTTATACAAAAGATAGATGAAAAAAAAGCAAGAACGATCTCAGACATTTATTCTCGAAAAGTATCGCAAGAAAGAATATCAATTTAAATAAGTTCAATATTCCCAAGAAATAGATTTGAATATTACAAATCAAAGAAAGTTTAAAAAGAAATCTAATTAAGATAAACTCTCTTCAATTCAGCGAGAGAAGTAGATAAAGAAGAACTTATATCTCTATTATAAGAAATCTAAATATCAAGCTAATGATTATTTTAATAAACAATAATTACACGCGATCTTAAGAGAATCAGTGAAATAGAAGATAAATAAATTAGATAATATATAAGATATCAGCTGCGCTAATATCGAAACACCGATATTAAAAATAGTTATTAAATTATTTGAGCAGATTTATAATTAAAAACTTATAGAATTATCTTACGCCTACTTATTCTAAACTATTTATTATAATGATTAATATATTATTTATAGATTAGATAAGAATAACTTAGAATAATATCTTAAGAAATTCAGATAGAAGAAGATGAAATAATTATTAAGCGTTATCTTTAAAGTATCTTAGAAGCGAGTATTAAGCAATCTTAAGTATAACGAAAATTATGTGAAAATGATTATTAAATTCTGAGAATTAATGCTGTGTATAAATATAGATTGTGAGTTGAAATCTTAATATCAGTATAAGATATATGCATTCGAGAAAACATTTTAAAGAATTAAATTGAAATTATAATTAAGAATATATCGCATAGAGAACTGTTTGAATTGAAATTAAAGATAAATTCATTATCACTAAAATAGTAATCTTCGAGAAGCGATTAATTTATATAAGATTAATATTTCAACTTATTTTAAGAAGATTTAAAACGCAAGTATAATATAATTCTAAGAATTAAAGAAATTAGAGATAATAAGAGTGATTTATGATAAAGAATATCGCACCCCTCATAAATCATACGCACACTTTCCGTGCGATAAATTGAAATGTTACTTCATAAAAGAAGAATATACTCATTTCAAAAACTATTAATTTGAAAAGTCAAAAAACGAGAAGACTCTTTATATTAAAGATCTGATAAAGAATCTTTTCTCAGATCTCAAAAACTAGCCGCTATTAATACTAGCTATACATGATATATAATCTTGCAGAAACATATTAAACAGCAAAAAGCTAAGATTATAATAGACTCTGAAATTATCAAAAACTACATCTTTTTAGCGTACGTGATTCACTTCCATCTATCTATTCGAAAAAAGAATAAATTCTATTGATTAGCACTAGTAGATGAAAGCTTTATAGAGTAAAATCAAGAATGAGTTAAGATAAAGACTTATTCGCTCAATCTATTCATGCAATAACATATCGAAAAAATGATGTTAAATATCGTAAAAATTAAATACAACATTATTCTAAACATTTTATAATTAAAAACTCATGATTCAATAATCAGCTAAAAATAGCGAATCATCAATTTTCCTTACTATATTTATAAGATAATCACGATTACAGTATTATTTATAAAGACAGTATAAATTAAATCTGATAATAGATGCTTAATAAAGATAATAGAGAAACCCTTTAAGTATTTATCTAAATATAACAAATTTAAACATTTGTTTATTAAGAATAAAAACGCATCTGCGTTATCTAAATATCAATTCTGAGATCACGAAATTCTATTAAAACTTAATAAGAAACTCATATATAAATCTATTTATTCTCTTTCTGAGAAAGAACTTAAGATTCTATAAGAATATCTTAATAAGAATTAGAAGAAAGAATTTATTTAACTCTTAACTTTATTTATAAAATATTCAATTCTATTTATTTTAAAATTAAATAAAGAAATGCGTTTATATATCAACTATTAATAATTAAATAATATAATAATAAAAAATTGTTATATATTATCTCTCATCTCTAAATTACATAATTGTATTTGTGAAGCTAAGTAATTTATAACGCTCAATCTACAAAGAGCGTATAATCTGATAAGAATAAAAAAAGAAGAGAAATAAAAGATAGTATTTCGAATTTATTATAATTATTACAAGTATCTGATTATATTCTTTAGATTAATAAACGTCTCAATCTCCTTTTAATTTCTGATGAATAATATTTTTAAAGAATATCTAAATCAGTTCTATATTATCTATCTTAACGACATTCTTATATACTCTGAAATTAAAGAATAATATATTGAATATATTCGAAAAATGCTTCGCGCTCTTCAGACGAAAAATTTATGAGTAAAGATTGAGAAGTATAAGTTTTATAAGTAAAATATCAAGTTTCTTAGATTTATTCTAATAATTATAAGAATTCAGATAAACAAATTTAAGATTATAATTATATTTAAATGATTGTAATCTATATTAGTAAAGAAATTACAATTATTTCTCGAATTCGCTAACTTTTATTAAAGATTTATTACGAGTTACTTAAAAATAACCGCCCCATTAATATAAATAATTAGAAAGAAAGTATTCTTCATCTAAAGAATAGAAGTAAAGTCTTTATTTTAGAAGCTAAAACAGAAATTTATAATAGCTTTCATTCTCGCAATATTTAATTTTGAGAAGTAGATTGTGCTTAAGATAGATATATCAGACTATATTATCGATATATGCATAAGTTAATCTAATAACAAAGAATGATTAAGACTTATCACCTTCTATTTCAGAAAGATAATATCAGCAGAACTTAATTACGAGATTTACAACAAGAAACTTCTAATTATAATTACCGCGTTTGATGAATAATAAGTATATTTAAAGAGATTTAAGTATTCTGTGAAAGTTTACATAGATTATAAAAATCTATTATACTTTATCACTATTAAAATATTGAATAGATATCAGATATAATAATCTAAACTATTATTAGCATACAACTTTAAGATATTCTATCGAAGAGAAAATAATAATGTCAAAGTCGATGCTTTAAATCGCTGAGCAGATCACGCTCGAGATATTAAAACCGTTTCACAATCAGTTCTACATGAGAACACAAACGGAATCATGATATATAATTATGCTGTAATTGCTTCGACATTCTGAATCTCTGATTAGAATTAGAAAGACTAAATTATAAGATTATATTTAAATAATTATTTATTTCACGAAATTAAAAAGAATTCCGAAAAATACTCAGTCTTTTAAAAACAAGACAGCGAACTGATCTTATATAAAGAATTAGTGTACATCATAAATTAAGCAAAGAAAACGATTATTCGATAATATTATAAGAAAGCATCTTATAAGTATCAAGAAATAAAAAAAACTTTAAAACGCATTTTCAGATTCTACTATTTTTCTAAAATAAACAAAGCAGTTCGACAGTGAATTGCTAACTGCGATATTTATTAGAAAATTAAGCACTTTTATCATAAACTATATAAGAAGATATAATCTCTGAAATAATTTAAAGAAGCATAGAAATCTATTACGCTGAATTTCATTATTAAGCTATCAATGTTAAAGAACTTAATAATTAATGTCAGTTATAACAGTATTCTAGTCATTACTAACAGACTAATAAAGTATGCCTACTTTATCAACTATATAAAAGTATTAAATATCGAAGATTTGATATATACATTTTTGCGAACAATATTCGCGAATCACGATATATTAACAGAAATCATCTCTAACTAAGACAAACTATTCACTTTCAAATTCTAAAAATCATTAATAAATCAACTTAAAATCAAATATAAGCTATTCACAGCTTATCATTTATAAATAAATAAATAAATTAAAAGAATTAATCAAATATTAAAACAGTATCTACGATATTATGTAAACTATCATCAGAATAACTGAGTAGTACTTCTATTACTAACATAGTTTGCGTATAACAGCGTCTCAGCAGTAACTGAAGTATCGTCTTTCTATGCTAATTATAAATGAAAATCAGTTCCGTATAAATAATTAAGAGAAATGAAACAGCTTATATAAAAGTCGATCATCAATATACAACTGTTAATCAATCTATATCAGAAATTAATAAAGAATTTTAAGTTTATCAGTCAAAGATTCAGCATATATTATAACTTTAAGAGAATTGATAAATCAACTCTTAAAGAGAGGAACTTAATATATCTACTTCGCCGAAATATTAAAATTAAAAGATTTAGTATTAAACTGAATCATATAAAGCTCAACTTCTATCTAATTTAGAAAGTCTTAAATAAATTAATTTATAGACTTAAACTCTTAAACATTATAAGAATTCATTCAGTATTTAATATTTCCCTTCTAAAATCTACATTAAAGAACGCCAAATAAACGCCGATCTATTTAAATAATTAAAATTAGAAGTACGAGATAAAATAAGTACTCAATAATTAAGAGATTAAGAGTAAAACTTATTATCTAATAAAATGATCAGAATATAATATATCAGAAAACATATAAGAATTGAAAACGAATCTCAATTTCACAATTCTTAAGAATTATCATCTATATAGTATTATATATCTCTACTTCTATAATTATCTACTTAAAATTAAATCTCTTTCTATACTAAATATTCTAAATATTTTATAGATTTATCTTTTAAGATTTTAAAAAAAATTTCTTCTTTAGTAAATTAATCTTTTATAATATTGTATCAACTACTTTAATTTGATTTTCATTATGATCTTTTATAATTAGTTACGGAAGCTGAGAGAATATATATAATTTATCTATTTTAATCTTAACTTACTTTATAAGTTTTTAGATGCTCTATATTATTCATGTGATTTTAATTAATTACGAGTAAAACGTGTCTTTTGCGTGCTATTATAGAATTACTATCTTTCAATTTCTAATTTCATGATACTTTTTCTCGAACTTCTCTATGTAATTTCGTAATATATTATATCTAGTCTCTCTCATCTTGTAAATTATTATATTATACTTATTTAATTAGAAGTTCTTTATAAACTTAGAAGACTTAGCTTATAATATACTTATATCAATTACTTAATTAAATGCTTATAATATCTTATGAATCTTTATATTTATCTATTTATTAATATATAATAGAATATTAGATATCTTGCCTTTCAATGCTATTATCATCTTTTTAATATTTGTTCTTTTTTAGCATCTTCTGCGTTTAATTATGAGTAACTGTGATTATATCTAAAGAGTAAACTTAATTAAGATATGATTAAATGATTAAGTCAGATCTAATTTAGTTATATACTTTATTATCTTATTTATAAGTGTTTATAAAAGAAATATTAGATTTATCATGCTCTATAACTTACGTGTTTATCATGTTATTATTTCGGAAGAGATTATAAGCTTGAGCGAATAATTATTAGTGATATTAATTAGAATATCTGCTACTACATATTAAATTAGTCTCTCTAAGCCGCTTTAATATAAATAATAAAGATTAAAATTATTAATTATAATATATTTCACTTTTATATTTACCGCTTCTAAGATCTTACGCAGTATATTAAGTGTTCCCGCTTCTCTATTAAAGTATAAGTCTGAACTGGAATTATAGATATTATACATCTAAATCTAATAAGTTATATCTGAACTACTTTCTTTAATATAAATTATAAGTATTTATACATTTTTATTATAATTTATCATATTCTAGCTTTATATATATAGTCTTTTATTAATATAGAAGTAGACTCTTATAAGCTCTTAAAATAGATAGATTAAATAGAATTTTACTTATAAAGAATTATAATTTATTATAATAAAGAGATTTCTTTAGAATTCTTAAATAGTAAGAATATTAAATACTTTAATTATAGAATCGCGTAAAAGTAGAATTAGTATTACTTCTTTATTATAATTAATATTATATTGCAGTATTCTTAGTTCTTATAATATAATCCTTATTCTGAGATTATTTCTGATATTTCTATTAAATACGACTCTTTCTTGATTATTACGGTTATCTTCATTTCTATATCTCTGATTCCGAGAAATTACAATAGTTCATCAGTTATTATAATTATCTCTATCTCTTTAATATCTGAATCTGAACAGACTCTCTTTTAAGAGAGTTATATCTACTCAATTACTTTAACTACTTTAATCAGATTATTAAATCTTCTCTTACGCTCTCTTATAACTTATTATTATTTATTATTATCTCTTATTTAAAATTAGAATCATGATATTATAGATATGAATTATACTATTTTAGTCATATCTTTATAACTCTTCTTATATAATATTAAAATTATCTGAACTGCTTTACTAACTTATTTTATTTCACGTTATTTAAATCGATATCTCTTCTCTTAAGCTTAATAGTTATTCTTATATAATTCATATTTATAAGAGATTATATCTTTCTAATCTTTCTTATAATTACTTATAAGATGATTTTCTGCGCAGTTTATATAAACTAATTTAGATTTACAGAATTTTGTAATATATTTATACTGCTGATAATATATATACTAAATAATTCTTACTTTTAAGATAAATCATTTACAGATCTTTATTTCTTCTTTATACAATTTAAAGAAGTATAGAAATCCATTATATTAAACTTTATTATTAAGCTATTATTATCTAAGAACTCAATAATTAGTATTAGATATAATAATATTTTAATCATTATTAACAAATTAACAAAATATATTTACTTTATTAATTATATAAAAGTATTGAACGCCAAAGACTTAATCTACACATTTTTATAAACAATATTCGCAAATCATAATATATTAATAGAGATCATCTCTAATTAGAACAAACTATTCACTTTTAAATTCTGAAAATTATTAATAGATCAACTTAAAATCAAATATAAGCTATTTATAACTTATCATTTATAAATAAACAAATAAATTAAAAGAATTAATCAGATATTAAAACAATATCTATAATATTATATAAATTATCGCTAAAACAATTGAGTAATACTCTTATTACTAGTATAGTTCGCATATAATAATGTCTTAACAGTAATAAAAGTATCATCTTTCTATATTAATTATAAATGAAAATCAATTCCATATAAATAATTAAGAGAAATGAAATAATTTACACAAAAATCAGTCACTAATATATAATTATTAACTAATTTACATCAAAAATTAATAAAAAATCTTAAATTCATTAATCAAAGATTTGATATATATTATAACTCTAAAAGAATTAATAAATCAAATCTCAAAGAGAGAAATTCAGTATATCTACTTCATCGAAATATTAAAATTAAAAGACTTAGCATAAAACTAAATCACACGAAACTTAATCTCTATTTAATTTAAAAAGTCTTAAATAAGTCAATTTATAAACTTAAACTTTTAAATATTATAAGAATTCACTTTATATTCAATATTTCTCTCTTAAAATCTGTATTAAAGAATGTTAAACAAACTCTAATTTAACTAAATAATTAAGATTAAAAGTATGAGATAAAAAAAGTGCTCAATAATTAAAAGATTAAGGATAAAACTTATTATTTAATAA
>JAABUK010003089.1_pt1 | contig 28610 bp, 46 predicted proteins | sample 5559141 | NCBI WGS metagenome assembly JAABUK01 (sample SAMN10711869, study PRJNA513367) | rock metagenome | isolation source: Antarctica rocks | place: Antarctica: Victoria Land, Pudding Butte nord | collected 2016-01-03
TACTTGATGAGGGAGGTGTGGGCAATCCAGCGCAAGCCCTTGGGTACATTGCTGGCATTGGCATAGTAGCCACCAAAGACAATGAAGACTGTCATGATGGCAGGTCCCAGAGCCTGTGCTGCATCACCTGTGCCAAATTTGCCCTGTCATTGCACACGCCTATACTGACCAACTGTGATGGGTGTTGCAACTCAGGTGCCCTCAAATTCCAAATGCCAGCAAGATGCATGAACTCTCATCATGATCACTTTCAAGGGAAGCAGACACACATAATGCAGAGCACAAAAACCACAGGCAAAAAAGGAATGGGCATATGTCAATCAGATGAAGAAGATGGAGGCAATGTCAAGCCATAAAAACAAGCAGAGTGCCAACTGTCATTTCAGAGAATGATCTCTAGTATGGATGTACAGACACAAACTGCAAGAAAGATATGAGTTACCAGTGGGTGCAATGGAGCCAACTGCAAGGCCCATGGAGGAGGCGGTGAAGGATTCCAAACATGTGATGCCCATGAACCTCACAAACCTGTGCCACAATGTGTCAATGATGTAAGGAACAGCAAAGCAACAGGACTCATGTAATTTCAGATGCTACTGCAGGCATGTTGCAGTGGTGTTTGTCACTAGGCTACTAGCACAGCTAACAATGCTGCCAAATGACCACCTGGTCCAACACAGTGATGCACATCTGGCTTCAGCAGGCTGCTTGAACCATGCACATCCTTTCCCGGTAGCTGATGTGATACATTCATCCTGTGCAGAACATACTGCTTTCACTCTGCGTACCTGCTCCATTTGCGGTGCAGACCTGTGGTGGGATACACCAATGTCCCAAACACGCCAGGAAACAGAGCGCCAATAGGCAGCTCAGCCAGTAGCTTGGCCAGGAAGTAGGGGCCCACGTCATAGCTCTTCTTGCTGCGCTCACGTGTGACAATGGTGCGTTCAGCGGGGAAGGTGGTGCAAGTCTTCACCAGAGACCCCATTGCTGTATTGATGGCAGCCACCTGGGTGAGTCAGCAACCTGATCAGTCAAGCTGCGCCATTGCCTATATTGGCAAGTAAGTGGCTTGGGTGGAACAATTTCAGACAGTGCCTTGCATGCTTAAGGGAGTTCGGTAGAGGTGGCAGGTTCATGTAGAAAATGCAGCTCTTCTCAATCCCGCAACGTCTACTTTAATTCAAAAACGTCATCCCTACACTGGAAACCTAAACTCAGAAACATCTGGGGACGGTACAAACACGTTTCTACATTGTGAAGACGTTTTAGAGGGTTGCAAAACAGGGGGTGAGATGCAAGGTCACCTGTAGGAGGCCTAGTCTGTCTTGTATGGCGGTCTGAGAGAGCTTCATATGGTTGAAGATGGAGCCAAAGATGAGCGCAGCCGAGACATTGGCGATGGTGCGGGCCATGATGGTGGCTCTGTCTCTTGAGATCTGCCTCCAGGACCTCTTCAACAGCAGCTGTGCCTGCACTCATGAGGATCAGCAGTCTCACACAATGCATGACACAGTTCTTGGGGACCCAGCAGAGTAGATCCACCAGCCTGTCAGGGGTGATATGGAGTCAAGATGCATTTCAAAAGTGCCCTACAAACCCTAAGCTCTCAACCCCAAATGGTTGTCAGATGCTCAGGGCCATGACTCTTCAGTGTATCGGGCCATGCATCCTTGTCATATGCACCGCCTCTCTGTACCTGCTGAGTAGACTGAAGTCACCTGCCTGTCATGTCCTGATCAGATGTGTGATCAGATGTAGCATTGCTACCTGAGACTGTGAGCCATGACCCTCACACATGGCTTGCATGACATGACTGTCACACACGGCTTGTATGACAGGAAAGCTCAAGACCCAACAGTCAACAGCGAGTCTGCAATCGCAGAGAGACTTATGACTCTGCCAGTGCCAGCACAAAAGTAAGCAGCAAAGACATATGTATATACACAGCTGTTGGTGTGACTGATTACGCACTGTTGTTGGCATTGCATGATATATTTCACAGGCAGCAGGTGGACAGGTGGTCATGCACACAACACTCCATGTCAACACACAAGATGGTTGTCATTAGACTCGGCACGCATGTGCACATGCATATTGACAGCCTTGTGCTCACTCTCATAAGAAAGCAGTGGTGTATGGTGATGCTCAGCAGCTGCCTAGCATGAACAGCCTGTCAGCAGCTTGTGCTACATCCATAACAAGTGGGATGCTACTTTGCAATGGCCTCTCCAGGGCATCCATCTGCTCCTGTGCAGATTGAATGCAGAGGCTATGCTGTGCAGGTCATACAGACAACATGGGTATGTGGGAACTGATTATCTTCATGTTCTATATACCACATCAAGAAGGTTAAGATTTATCAATACATGCATGTCAAAGTTGCTGACCTGTCTCTGCCAGCTGCATTGAGGATGGTCCAGGGAGGTGAGTGCCTTCAGGCTGTCCTGCTGTGCTGCCCTGGAGGAGCCTGCAGCCTGCATTCCTGTGCTCTGCTTCTCCAGGTATGCTGCTGCCAGCTCATTCACACGTGACCTACAAGGTAAACAATTGTCACACGCATTGATACGCACTTGCAAATACAGTCAGGTTGGTATGATGCCCTTGCACAAAGCGTGCCAGCTCAAGTTGGCAAACATTGGAAAGCTGATGCGTGCATCACGGATCTGTGGCTGAAAATTGCACGAACACACACAGTTGCCACAGCAACAAGTAGGCCAGACATAGAGCACGCACTGACAACCGGCATGACATGTGCTTGTTTGCAAGACAAAATCTGCCATGGGCGTTGACTGCATACCTGGTTTCCTGCTGAGCCTCAGGACTGGAGGCATCTACAGAAATGAGATCAGCCAGAAACTCGGCAGGGTTGTAATGCTGAGGACAGTGGTGACCTAGCTCTTTAAAGTAGGACAGAGCTTCAGAGGCAGGTCCACTGTACAGCATGCGGCCCTCTGACAGCAGGATGAGGTCATCAAACATGGCAAAGATGCTGCTTCGTGGCTGATGGATGGAGCTGATCACTGTGTGGCCCTCCTTGCATAGATCCTTCAAGGTTTGCATCACCTGTGAACAGCAGTCTGTAATGACAGCAATATTGGACATGGCATAAATGTTGTTCAGTCTGGAAGGAGCAAGCAGCAGTAGTGATGCACTGAGAAGTCCACATACTCTAACAGCTCCTTCCCTTCAGATTTGGAAAATTGAACGTCACCAACTGCGCATGAGCTGCAGGGTGATTGGAAATCTGACGTAAGCAACTCAGACAAACGTGGTCTGATGCAGATGTAGGACAAGGGTCAAGTGAAGCTTGATGCCGTAAAGCAGCAATCCAATGCTGGTGCAGGCGTGCGTTGTAAGTAATGACCCACACACCTTCTCAGCCTGAAAGGAGTCTAGCCCAGTTGTGGGCTCATCAGTGAACAGTAACACAGGTTCAGCAATCAGCTCTGCACCAATGCTGAGACGCTTCTTCTCTCCTCCAGACAGGCCACGCTTCTTCTTGTCTCCAACTACGCTGTCAGCCGCCTTTGAGAGGCCCAGGCGCCTGATCAGGTCTTCTACAAAAGCTTCCTTCTCAGCAGTGGCTGCATGGCCTGGCATGCGCGTGTGAGCTGCCATCATCAAAGTCTCCCTGCAGGCAATCACACATGTGTATCCAGAATTTAAGTTGTGCCATTGCTGTAAACCAGGCAGGTGTGGCTTGTGCACGTCGAACAGCTGATTGCATCACAGCCGATGTAGCACTGAAGGGCAGATGCGGTCCTGCTGCATCACTTCTGGCGTGCTGCAAGTTGAGCAGTGCATTGCAGGAATAAAGTGTAAGACATGACATCCTGCATACCTGACTGTCAGTTGCGAAAAAAACATGTCCTCCTGTTGGACGTAGCCTTGCCGCACATTGGCTGTCTCAATAGGCTGCCCATTGATTAGTATCTCCCCTGTCAGTTCTAATTTCTTCTGACAAGCTACCTGTCTGGCTAGTGTATTGAGTAGAGTAGTTTTACCTGACCCTGAGGGACCCATAATGGCTAGCAGTCTGCATTCAGATAGCAACTTTTAGCAATTTGTCACTCTGGGCAGAGTCATGCATTGCAAGACTGAACGATGAAGCAAAATCCGACTTACATGGTCATGCACACATGACTACCTGTTGGGCTTGGCGATGGCGCTTTGCTCTTGTAGAAGTTGCTTAACCTCCCCACTCTTAGTTGTGATGCTGCAGCTGACGTGGGACCACTGAAGGCTGACCTGCTGCTTGCCATTGCTGTCACAGTTCTTGTCAAGATTGCCAGGCGCATTGCGTTTGCGAGATTTGAAAACGAGCTTTCCAAGTGTTGACGCGAGAAACACCGGGATACCATATTGGGGTGCTAGGATCACTGCCGCTCCGACAGCAAATTCCAGTTGTTGCGCCATGATCAGAAGTGGTGTTTGTGTCGCAGAAAGCAGGTGTAGAAAGCTGTTGTCGTCAACTAATGCTGAAAAGCTTCGGACATGACAGACAAAGGATGCATGCTCCAAGTCCGACTCAACGTCTCAATGTTTCCCTGTGCTGTTAACAAGCGACAGAGCAGGATGTCGTTATCGTAAACTCAATGGCAATGTTCTACGTCATCAAGCCGCGATTTGTGCGGCACATGCCGAAGCAACTTTCGACATGTAAATGGTGCTATCCATCAGATGCAGTGGCCAATTAGTCATATCTTGCTAGTCGAACGTCTGTACGGTTGCCGTCACAGGTGCCGTCAAAGCACGCGTGAAAGGTTCAAACGTGACATGAACTGTTTCTCTCAAGATAGGCGTCCCGACCCGGCCAGGAGTTCCGTTCAGAGTTCCGTTGCCCATCATTGCACGGGCATTCTTTCAGTGAAGTTCAACGCACTCAAGGCAATTGTTGTCGTGCTGCCCGCAGCTCTCGGTGTTGCTAACCTAACCGGCCTGGCTCAAGGATCGGCAACTGAACCAGTTGCAGCTCGAGCATGACAGTTAAGCGTAGTCTGAGTGACGAAAACCAGCATCACAAAGCAAAACGTCTTTGCCAGGACACTGGTGCCATTAGCTGGTCGTACGACCGTGCGGATCTTGACCTAAACCTAGAAGATCTTTCGACCCAAGCAGACCGATTCTTGGAGCAAGTCGGGGTATGTTCAGGTGTCCATGCTGCTGCGGACAACAGTATCTCCGCGCAATTTCGTGCGGAGAGTGTTCTGGCTGACTACAGCAGCTGGCGAGGCCTGTCCGAGCAAGCTTGGTGAGTTCTGCCTGTCTCTTCAGAATCCCTTCTTTAGTGTGAAGAGTCCAAAATTGCGTGGGACACCGAGAACTTCTCTGATCTTATAAATTGTTGTTTGCACGCAGGAGATGCTGTGCAGAGCTGAACATCTTGCTACACCTGTTCAAGCACACGCTTGGTGAGGTACCCTTGGAGTCATATCACTCATGGACTCGTGCAAGCAAAGCCATCACTCATGCTAAGCTGCGTCAGCATTATGAGCAACAGCATGAGCCAGGATCTCAGATGCAGCTTCAGATGGTGGCTCACTTGCTGAGCAGTATCATCAGAGATCAGCCTGAAGCAGCAATTTCCAAGTACACTTTCAACCTGAGACAATTGTGCCCTGAGTGGCTGAAGTCATGGTGCTTGCGGTGGGGGTTCACTGGTGGCTCTGTCAGCATCCTGCGCTTGGAGGCGTACTCTCAATCTGTACCAAAGCTGGCTGGCTATGACTTCTTGGGATACCCAGTCCATGTGAGCCGGTCAGACCAGGCAGCGGACATGACCTTGTACATACCATGTATCTCCTGACTGTCAGTGCTGACAAGCAGATAGCTTTGCTGGTCTCGGAGCCACTTTATGCCTAAACTGACAAGTTTATATTGGAGTCCGTATGACTCAGCAAATGGTCTTGTCAGTCAGCATGGTAAACGTGTCTGCCACTTGAAGTTTATGCAGTTGGATGATGCAGTGAGGAAAAGGTGTCTAGAGCAGGATTTTCTCGGACTGCTGTGAATCTTATATGATTCAGTCCTCCCCTTATTTTTTTGGCAGTAGCATACTTATCAGCCAAGTCACCTGACATTTGGTCGAATCTTGGTTGTCCGCTTCAGTGTTTGCAGAAAGAGATGTCCGTCAAGGTCAGTGAAGCCAGCTCATCTGAAAGCGCAGCTGAAGCATGGGTCTCCCAGGTTGGACAGCGAAGTGTGTAGCTCTCCTCAGCAGTGTAAGTCACCTGGATGGACTTTGCAGCTATTGCTAACATATAACGCGCCCCTCACAGTGAGTGTCAAACTAGGACAAAAGCCAGATGAAGGCTTGCAGAGGAATGCTGTGTGACAGACGAGCCTTAGGCCAGTGTTCCTTTGTCCTGGCAGCATTTGGGTATTGCATGTTACATGTGTGCAGACTGCCAATACGTATGTACAGCTGTATTGCCATTCAGCATCCAGAGAAATCAGAGACAGGATGCTTGCTTCCAGATTCTGTCACCAGTATGTTGCCTAATATTTGTCACAGTGACTCACCTTCAATCTGTAAAAACTATGTATATGGATATTCCACGTATGCCTATTGCAAATCATTCACAAATGCGGCTGTGCAGCACAGAGTCACACTACGTTATGTCCACGAGGCTCTTGCACTGGTCAATGTTGCTTGAATGCTCTTGCACGACCAACTGATCAGAGCTGCTTTTGCAGTACTTTGTGTATTCCTGTGCCCATTGGTCTGCCGATGCTCAAGCTTGAGGCTAGCAGCAGTACTTAGCACTTTAGGTGGTGGCCACTTGGAGTTTAAAGTTTGGCATATGCATGCATGACTGCTTCTGTTCTACCCTGTTAACAAAGAAGGTTTATACATACTTGGAGTCTGCAGCTGGTCTTATAAACCTCCTTTCAGATGGGGTAGTACCTATAGGTTGATCAAAGTTTTGCTGCTTATGAAGTCATTGTGTGTGCAATTTACAATCTGTGCACACGTGGCGACAAACAAACAAAACGTAGGTCAATTCTGGTTAATAAGGTGTTCACACATGTTCCAAGGGAAGCTTGGGCCCAATATGGGATCATCTCAAGCTTCTCTATATTGAACGCCTAGCGGCGTCGTCTTTTCTTTTCTTTTCTTTTTCTTCACAGTGTGTCACATGTCAGTTGGGTGCACCTCACACAATGGATTCAGATACCAAACCTGTTCTTGGCACTTGACAGACAATGTCACCATATCAGGTAGTACGAGAGCATCAAGGCCCCTCTCAGCCTGAAGGGCTATTGCCGTAACGCTTACAATTGTCAGACGTCGTAAATGTTCAGTTGACCGTAAGTTCTCCAACGAGCGCTGGGCTCGTGCACAGGCAAATGCGCGCTTCAAGCCGGTGCTCATAGGGCATCGAAAGCTTGGACCAAGCATTGAATTGACTGGGCTTCCAATCGCGATTCAGAGCTCTCAATCAAGTCGACGCTACGACACGGATCGAAATGCAAGAGCTACTGGCGAAAGAGCAACAGGAAGAGCAGCTGCTGCGCGACATTACGGGCGTACAGGTAACGAAAACATCGATTGGCATCTGTCATGCAGTGCTGACAATGAATGCAAGGCCACACCGAGGTTCTCTCGTTCATCGTTCTGTACTGCAGAGGCTAGAAGATGTCGCGTTTCTTGACGCTGTTTTGGATTGCACTGAGACATCTCTCAGCAGTCTTGGAGAGGTGCGCAAATGCTGAAGAGATGCAAATCTGTAGCTTCCTCCCGCTCAGCAATTTTCTTTCTGCAGAAAATGCCTTTGCTGCGAGAGCTTAAACTGAACAACAGCGCTCTCAACTCTGTGCGGGATCTGGGATCAAGACTGAGACACTTGCAGGTGATGTCACTGAATGCCTGCTGCTTTTGCTCTGAAACAACTCGAATGACTGCGCGCTGTTATGCCGCAGGTGCTATGGGTGTCACACTGTGGCCTCACTGGGTTAGATGGGCTGAATGCTTTGCCAAGCCTCAAGGAGCTGTATGCAGCTTTCAACCAGATAGAGAATTTGGAGCCAATTGCAGGCAAGCATCGAACTTTTGATCACCTCAATAGGTTATCTAGCCGTGTTATGCAAATACACATCTTCAGAGATTCCTGCTTTTGGAGATGCACATTCTGGTCCATTTCAGCTTTCCCTTGTACAAGACAACTACAATGCAATGCAAAGCCATGCAATGGCAATGGCAATGGCAATGGCAATGGCAATGGCAATGGCAATGGCAATGGCAATGGCAATGGCAATGGCAATGGCAATGGCAATGGTAATGCAATGGCAATGGCAAGGCTGCATTGTCATGCAGATATGGAAACACTTGAAATGTTGGATCTGGAGGGGAACAAGGTGGACGACTTGGGGGCCCTGCAGTATCTCAGCTGGTGTCCTCAGCTGGCTGTTCTTACTTTGGCTGATAATCCTGTTGCTGCAGACGTCGCTTACCAGGCCCAGGTGATCAAAGCATCAGGGCATTCTAATGCTGCATCATTTTACATGTGCACACAGTTTGGCCAAAGACATTGAATGATCGCTCTTGCACACCAGTCTGGAGTCCTTTTCTTCAGCATCCTGCAGCAGGAATACAGGCTCACTTGCTAACTCAGTACATCTTTACATGACTATCTGGTCGTGCAAGCCAATCAATGTCACGGGGGTTGCAGGTCTGCAAGGTCCTTCCCAAGCTGCAAACACTCGATGACACCAAGCTGGTTCGCCCCGTGTCCTTGGTCTCAAAACCAGCTCCTGCCCTTAGTGGAATCTTGCAGAGTGAAGTTCTGTACTTGTCTCCCACAACCAGTGCCTGGTCCTCAGCGGACTCAGATGGCAACTTGAGTCCTGCCACCGCCCTATCCTCACCCCGGCAAGACCCCAGCTCAGATGCAGCAGGCCTAAGCAGGGCTCATGTCAGACATAACAGGCTGCAGCGGCCAGCATCAGCAGGCAGGTTGCTTCAGCGTCTCCCACCTGTTGCAGCAGGGCACAATCAGCCTGGCAGCTACCTGTTATACAGCCTGAGCCAGCAGCCATCAGATCTGTCACTCTCCCCTGTATCAGACAGTCAACACATTCATCGGCCCAAGACAGTGTCCAGTCAGGCTTCAGAGCCTGTTGTCAGCTCTGCAGAGATGCCCTGCCACAGCAGAAGGGAATATGTTGGTCACACGGCAGCGTGTTTTGACAGCAATGCTGATGATGATGAGCTTGTGAGTGGTGTCAAGGCAGCTGCAGTTGGCTCTGTCAAGGTGGCGAGACCATTCAGTGCAGGCATCAAGCGTGCAGAAAGCCGTCTGGGCAGTCCAGTCCTTGTAGAGACCACCAGCAGGTGTGCCTGCCTGTCACCTGGCCCGGTACATGCATGAAGCACCTCATCCTGACATACACACCAGAACGTGTCTTGGCAATGTAGCATGTCCACCATGCAGCCAATGCCAGATGTACATATGGCATGTGTGTGTGCAGGCCATCTTCTGCTGAAGGAGGTCCAGCAGGCTCAGGCAGTGCAGAGGCAGCAGGCCTGTATTGGCGCAAACACAGGCTCATGGTGCCTGCTGGCTATGCCATGACAGAGGCAGATGCCCACACAGCTGCCACTGCCACTACATCCACTGAATCTGCACAGCAGCATCATGCTGATGACAGCCAGACGCCAGCTGTACAAGCTGTTGAGTCAGCAGCTGCGCAGGAGGCTGTGGCAGAACCTGTATCAAACCTCGACAGCCCAGGCTATGCTGGCCAGGCTGAGGCGAGCAGCTCCTCAGCATGTGACATTCTGGTCATTGAGGACGCTGCAGAGCTGACTCACGACAGAGCTGCAGCCATTCTGAAACAGCTGTCATACGAGTGTCAGGCAGCAGGCAAGCATGGTGCTAGCTCAACATATGCCAATCAAGGAGCAACACCGCCCTTGCAGTCATTATGTCAAGCAGCAGCAGCCTCTATGCCAGCACATCCAGATTGTGCAGATGCAGCTGTCTCAGCAAGTGTGACTCAAGCTCCTGACTTTGACCTGACAACTCAGCAAGACAGCCTTTCTCAGCTGCCTGAAGAAGAAGAAGAAGAAGATGATGATGATGATGATGATAATGATGATGGTTGCAAGCATGCAGCTCAGGCAGCCAATGCATCACTGCTGCATTATGCTCTTGCTTTTGCTGCAGACCTTCACTTGCAGGCACAAACATTACCCACTCCCAACGATGCAGCAGCGTCGCCAGCATCCCAGCAGCTGCCTGCTCAGCATCTGGCTGTTGCGGCACGGCCTCAATGTGTGATGAGCAATGAGGCCATGGCAGTGGCAGATAGCTGTCATCAGCAAGGGCAGAGTCAGCAGCCAGCTGCTCAGGCAGCTGTGGTTTCTGCCCCTGCAGCAGAGTCTCCCTTTCTACAAAGGCTTCGGATGAGCAAACAAGCAGGCAGCACCGCCCCATCGTCTGCTGTAGTGCAGCCATCAAGCATGCCAGGTCAGCACTTGTGATCACCATGCAATATGCTTCCTTCTGCCAATCACCATTAAGCTATAGATAGCTGTCTTGCTAAATGCACCATTTATGGACAAGATGTGCACCATGATGCCAACAGATTGCTAGTTGAGTGCCCCACAATCATCAGCTAACTCTCTTGTTTGTTGTGTCTCATCATGTCTGCCCGTAGTACAAACCTGTTATGCAGCTTGTATTCGTCCGACGCTTGTCTGACTTCACCTTATCCTGCAGGTCCGTTTACCTCTCAGCGCCCTTCAGCATTGTCAGCAAGGCCCCCAAGCCCTGAGAGGCCACCTACCCCCTCCTCCAGGCCTGCAAGGAGACGCCACATCATAACTGCTGCTACAGAAGATATTCCATCTCCTGCAGTGTCCACCAGTTGGGCCGGATCCAATAGACAATTTGCTCCGATGCAACAAGAGCTGTCATGGGATCCTGCACAGTCGTTGCTAGCTGTCAGGCCAGCAAGTGCTGGTGTTGCTGAGTCACAGACTCGTCATCTGGGTTCGGAGATGTCATGGACTGGCTCGATGCAGCTGCCTGCTGGACTGCTGAAGCTGACTGCTAGGCCTCAGCCACATAATGCTGGGCGCAAAAGCAAGCAACAGTATGACTGGGGCTTTGGCAATAGCAGAGGGGTGATCTAGTATTATAGCAATACGTACAGACATTGCAAATTCTTCATGTGTTTGCTCTACGCAAGGAGGTCATCTTGAGAGATGTCACCAGCTTTGCAGAGAGAAATGCACTTGCTGTGATGCAAATGGCAAGCAGTGGCATCAAAAATCTTAGCAACAGCAAAGCCGTTACATTTCGGCCGAGCGTTATGCTCGGTCGAGCGTTACATTCACAGTCCGAGGCAAGTATTTGCTTGTTGACCGTCGACGCAATCTTTATCATTCGTAGAGGCTCTTGTTGGAGCATGTTGCAAGCAGATATCATCGTCATGGCCGCCCATTGGGATGACGAAGAGCTAAAGGGACTGCAAGCAGACTTTCCTGACATGCTTGGTGTTTACGACAGCAACGCCTCGAAATACAATCCGCGCCCAGGTGTGCGGAGTTGTATGTCTGTACTTTCGGCGACTTCAGCCTTTGTATGTTTGACCGGTCGATGCTCATCAACGACAGCTGTTGCTCTTGTACAATATATTATTGTACGTGTTGCTCTGCAGGTACCGGCAGAACCGGGTACCTGCATGTTGCTCCCAACAACTACCCTTTCTACTCGGAAGACGAAAAGTATACTCCTATCATGCAATCGGACGGAGGGCAGCTGTCTGGTGAGTCGCAGCTTTGTAGATCTGGTTTCTGATCACTACTGCAGTACTGCAGAGCCACATACATGCAACTTAAGTAGCTTGCCCTTACCCCTTGCTGTAACCTGACGTACAGACTGGAAGGCAATGTACCAACCAACAACAGAGCAAGCAGACAAGGACAGGCTGGCTGCCTATGAAGCAGGAGTGCCACATGGTAAGGCCATTAAGTCTGGTCTGCAGACAGGAAGCTGTGGCAAGAGCTTTTGAGAACTTTCTAAAGGATCATGCATAAAAGCAGCAAGGATCTGAACAGTGCAGTTTCACTTCAGGGTATGTGCCACCCGGCAACAAATACAAAGACCTTCCTACCATCCATCTTCAGGTTGTGAGTGACCTGGTAAGAATGCTGGCAGTTTTACCAATAACTTCAAAACATCTCTGCTTACCACACAACAAACGAGACACGGTTCAAGAACTTTTGATGTGCAGCATGATAGCAATGAATATGGAGCAGAGATACAAGAAGATGGGCAGCGCTGTGGAGGTCCCATCTACATTGATATCAGCCCCACGATGAGAATTGAGGACCTGAGATTGGTCATTCAGGTACCACAATGCATTGCATTGCCTGCTGATGGTTGTGTTGTAGCGCAGCAGTTGCACAGTGTAACACGCAGCAAGATATTTGAGCAAGACTAGACATGCAAATCTGCATCGGGTGATTCTGGTGTGCAGAATATCTAGCTTCTACAGTGCACATTTGTTTTGCAGTATTGATCTGCTTGTTACAGTTACCAGCAGCGTGGTGCCAGGTTCCCTTCTGTGTCACAACATCCTTATGCTATTGGTTGACAGGAAGTTGGGGGTGTGGTGCCAGCATTGCAGAAGCTTTCCTATGCAGGCAAAAATTTTGAGGACTCCCAAAGAAGCCTTCAACAGTAAGTGTTCAGTCAACAGTCTGCATGATTGAAACTGGTGCATTCAGCTTCAAGCCTTGTGAAAGACAACTTGGCATGGTTGATGCTGACAGAAGTGCATGCCTAATTCATGCAGGTACGGTGTGGCATACTGGCATAAGAAGTTTCCGCACTGGCCAATCAAGATTCGCAAATGTAAGTGGACTAGCGTGTGTTTTGCTGAGCTGAATTGTTGCTGTGTCTTGCAGCATGAGAAAGTGGCCACCAATGCAGAATGCTATTTCAAGCTGACAATGTGAGCATGATGCAGGCTAACTCCTCTACCCACTAGTCATAGAAGCCATTGAGAACAGCGAGGAGCTCCCTACGCTTCCTTTCTGCCTCAACATCTGCTTGTGATTTATCAACCTTCATCTTGATCTGCAAGCCACAAGCCAAGAATGCAGGGCATGTGCTGATTTAGCATGAAGCCAAGCAGCATGCATGAAGCCAAGCAGCATGCAGCTCCTCATGCAGTACACTGCAATAAGCACCACACATGAACATACCTTTTGTCCAGACACTGAACTGTATCGACCTTCAGCTTTGTCCTTATCGCTTTGAAGAAACTGCATTGAAATTCCAGTAAAATCAACAAACCAATCTTTGTTTGGTAATGCTCGAAGGTCAGCCTGGAAGCACACCTTGCTCAGCTGTACAGGGCCAGATGGCTCATTTTTGTCTCTGCTCTTGTGTCTATGCTTCTTGTGTTTTCTCTTCTTGGAATGCTTATCGGAGTCCTTTTTCTTCTTGTGTTTTGACTTTCTGCTCTTCTTTGTTCGCTTGCTATCTATGTCGCTGTTGCTGCTGCTGGAGTCTCTGCTGGGGCTGTTGCATTACACTAAAACACAACAGTATCAGCAGCTGCCGACAAGTGACAACCAGCAAAAGCGCTGACCAGCATGGCACTGTATGTTACCTGCGTGACCGTTTTGTCTTTCGCTGTGACTGCTTTGCAGCTGCCTGTTCACCCTTTCTGCCTACAGCACACTGTACTGTTTATACTCATCGCTACAAAGCAGAGCCTGCTATACATGCTTCACTAGACTTGGTTTGCCTTTTTCGGGACCACTGTCAGCACTGCTGTCATCCTCGCTGCTTGTGTGTGTAACAGCTCTACTTGCGGCAGCCGCTGCACTTCCCTCAGCAGCTGCCATTTCTGACTTTTCAAATGCCACCTGTCAACACCCGCTTCTGAAGCTGGCAGACGGTTTCGAGATACAAGTAGTAAAAAGCACCTGCTCTGTCCGGAAAGGGGCGGGGAGAAGGGTGAACAAGCACTGCAGATTCACTGATTGCTTGTGACTGACAACGATCAAAGCTCAGCAGCCATGAAAGGAGCGTCAAGTCAACAAGCCAGCGGGAATGGGTCAACTCGTTGCAGTAGAAAAGAAGTGAGAGAGAAGTGTAGGAGCTATCGGAAACCTCACAACTGATTGTGCTTTCGTCTTGCAGCTGCAGGGGCGGTGAAAAGTGTTCGCTCCCTCGCGTGTTAGGTCGATCTGATCTCTGTCTTTCCGAAGCAATGGCGGAAAAAGTGCCGACACAAGGGCACCTCCATTCGAGCATGTTACAATTCCGGTCTGCGCATTTCAGGCCCGCCCTTAGCACCGCGCAGCTGCGAAGTCATTCTTCAGTTTATACTGAACCCGTAACAAGAGGTTGTAGGACACGCGGAGCGACACGGGCTCAAGCAGGAAAGGGCTTTGGAAAATCTCAGGAAGCTCAGGTGACAGGCGCCCGTAGGTGAATGATCACCTGTCGGCGTTGTGGTCACGTTCAAGCTGGATATGTGCTGCCATAGCTCACAGATTGTTCTGTTGACCAGGATGTAGTCGAACAGCCTGACTCCAAGTTCAAGAAAAAGAAGTCAGTCAAAAAAGCCAGTCGACGGTCGTCAGGTCCCCAGACAAACAAACTCGAGAAACAATTCAGGTGTGCATACAGGACAGCTAACGTGCATGCTGCTCCCCAGCTCTGCTGAGGTTGTGCTGTGCCACACATGCATCTCCACTGCTCTGTGGTGTACAGGTCTGCAGCTGAGGATCTACAGGAAGGTGTGCAAGAATTTGATGAGACATTTGAGGCCCGACTGAAGGGCCTTAAACAGCAAGCTGCTCAGCGGAGTTTGGTGAGCTCTCATCGCCTGTACTCTTGTCTGAGCTCACTTGTGCCTGACTGATTGGCACCAAGAATCTGTAAGCTGGTGCAGGAGTCACCAAACGCGCAACCAGCAGAAGAAGCCAACAGAAATATATATGCTGAACCTCCACCTCTTTCCCAAACGTTGTTTGGCAATAAGGACAAGGACAAGGCCAAAAAAGATGAACCTTCCACGTTTTTCAATCAGGCTGCGCTGACAGTGGGGTCGTTGCTTCTGATCGTGGTCTTTGTTGTTGTCAGTGGCGGAAGTGATCTGGCCAACATTGCATCTCCAAGGCAGTCTGCGCCACAGGTGCGCTCCATGCTAAAGCTAGGCCATTCTCCTTTAGACACTTATACTCAGCGCCCATCCAGCATATGATCAGTCTTGTACACTGCATCTGTCTTTGCACACACCACTCTGTATCGGAGCATGTGTCATGCCTACATATAGCAGCTGACATCTGCACCACCAAGCTGTAAGAAACTGCCAATGGCGTCTTGCCAGCTGCACAGTCAGCAGGCTTTGACTTCATGCATCATTGTCTCATGTCTCCCACTGCCCTGCTGCCCCTGAATTCCTGCCAACATGCTTCTAAGCTGAATGCTCATGCTCCTCGCACATGTGTGTGTTGCAGAGCAGGGAGCTCAGTGCAGATCAGAAAGCCCAGCTGAAACAGCAAGCTCAGCAGTTTGAGACGCAGCTTGCCAGCAATGCACAAGATGTTGAGGCTCTGGAGGGAGCAGGCGTCAGCTATGCACAGCTAGGAGACTTCAAGCGTGCAGAGGCTCTCCTTAGCAAGCTGACCAGTGCAAAGCCAAAGGACCCAGAAGCATGGCGACTGCTGGTATGGTCCACCCAAGCAGCTGGAAAAGGCCTTTGCTCTCATTGCTTGATTTGATCCTGATAGGCCTATTGTACAAGGCATACCCCAATGGTTGCCGGCATAGATTACAAGTCTTGCTGAGGCTAAGGCCCTGCCCTGTGAGGGGGCATAGGCTCTTGTAATTCGCTCTCATCCATGCGCTGGCCGTATGTTTAATAATTGCTGCCTTAGCAAGACAGAGGGCTGTCGCGGATACAATGAAAGCTTGCATGTCCAATAACACGTGCTAAGTGAAGTACTGTGACCTCAAATATACACTGGGAGGTGCGTGTGTGCAGGCAGAGACGCGCCTTCAGCTTCTGGACTATAAAGGCACAGCAGCAGCCTATGAGCAGGCCATGGCAGCAGCTCCAAGCATAGATCTTTTGCAGAACCTAGCTGCTGCATATGTCAATGACGGCAAACCACAGTCGGCCATTGATGCAGTCAAAGCTGCTGGGCAGCATCTCCCGTCCAGTCAGGAAGAGCTGGCCACAATGGGATATGGTGAAACTGAGATCAGCCTCTTACTTGGGCGCGTGTACGCTCAATGGCCCGGCCATGATGGTGAAGCACTGGATATCTACGACAAGCTGATACAGAAGAACCCAGATGATTTCAGGTAGATTATTCTCTGCATTGCATGCTTCAGCACTTGCATTGTTGAGTTTTTAAGTCATTTTACTATCACACATGGGCTCCTACATGAGCATTCACAGGTCGAAGTTGTGAAATTGGCTTAAATGTTTCCTCCCCTGCAGGGGTTATCTGGCAAGGGGTGTGCTGTTCAGAGGGGAAGGCAGACAGGGTGATGCAGAGCGCATGTTTTTACAAGCACGTTACATAGCACCCAAGGAGTCTCGGGCTTTAGTAGACCGAGTGATAGGCCCTAGTTGACAGCCAACATTACATTCCTGAGAAGGCAGAGGAATGGCGTGGTTTTGTGATGGTAGCAGTAGTGATGAAAGTTGTGTATCTTCAGCAAATGCTCGAACTCACACATGTTGCTGAGATGTTGAAAACAAATAGCATGATCAGCATCTTGAATGGAAAATGTCGCAAAGAACAAGCGCTGAACCAGTGGTGAATCGTGTCCACATCATGCTATCGAACACTTCAGAAACCTGCTCGAGGAACTGCTTTTTCCCTTCTTCAAATTGACAACCTGTGGCTGAGGTATTGGACCATTCGCAACTGGAGGCACAGGAGACGCCATGTCTGGCAGCAGTGCCTTAGGCAAAGACCCAGCTGTGGTCAGATTGGCTGTTACAGTTGCTTGTTGACTTTGCGGTTGAGCTGATGCTTGGCCCTCATTCTTCAGGAACTGTTCTGCCAGGTAGCTGAACACTGCAGGACATAAACAGCAGCATCACTCCGCTTGTTCATGCACTAGTAGTCTAGGATATACCATCATCTAAAATGTCTATTTGCCACTTGTGCTGGTAGTGTCTGTCTGGGCGTCGGTCTCACCTTCTGATACATTCAGATTGTCCTTGACACAGCTCCTATAGAATCTCAGCTTGAGCTGTCTTGTGAGCGCCTCAGCCTCTTCGCTTGTGACCTCAGCCTGCAGTCATGCATGCCAATCATGCCCTTGATCGTGCACTCTCAGTTTGCAGTGCCTTTGCGAAAAACAAATGCCAATGTCCTAAGAGTCATGTTCAAGTTTGACAGCTGGTGCATTACTCTGCATGCGCTTGGCATGTGACCGACATGCACAGTCTCAGCAGAATGCCACCTGGTCCATCAGGTCAACCTTGTTCTGCACCAGAGCCATTGGGATGGGTCCAGACTCAGCTTCTATCTGCATCATGTCAAGCCTGAGATCACTCTCTAACCTACAGACTTGTTGCATGGTGTGGCCAATGTATTGCTGGAGTCCTGAGCAAGGTGTGCAAACCAGCTTTTGCAGCCTCACCTTGTCCTTCCACCTTGTGATTGCTTGAAAGGAGACCTGATCTGTAGTTGAGAAGACTAGGACCGCTGCGCAAGCTCCTGTAATGCAAACACTGAGACTGACCATACTATTAGTGTACAGTGCACAGTGCTGTGGCTGCAGCATCGCAGCACTAGCGGAGTCTGCACCTCTGTAGTATGTCCTGGTGATGGAGTCAAACTCCTCCTGGCCGGCTGTGTCCCAGACCATCAGTTTCACATCTTCCCCCACTGACTCTACATACTGTCGCTTCTCCAGGAAGTCTACCCCTATAGTCTTTTTGTATTCATCCGTGAACTCTCCTCTGTACAAGAGCCATGAGAGTCCTTTTTGCATCTTTTCCCACATTAGGAAACAGTCTCGGAACAGAACAGAATTGGCTGGCACCTACTTGCACAAACGTTTGATCATACTGCTTTTGCCCACATTCCCGTTGCCAACTACCAGCACCTTGATCTCCCTCTGCAACAGAACAACTGAAGATGAATTGCTGCCGTTGCCTGCTCCAGGAGTTGTAACTGTGGGTGCGTTCACCTCGAAATCGTCTCCTTGCATGTTAGCTGGGACCTGCAAGTACAGATGTCAGCCCAGGCCCTGACTTCTGCAACCACGCAATCAAGTCCAGCAAGTCTGCCGTTAGTTCCTCAGGTTTGAGCACAAGTGCCTGCTCCGCAGTCAGAGCGGTGCGGTGCATCGCTGGTCAACATTTTAGCTTACCGTGTTAGGAATGTAAAGTGATTGTCTGAAAGTCCATGCCCTCTGAAAACGGTCCTTCGATTGGACACACGCATAGTCACAGCGTCTATCGGACCCGGTGGACAGGATGGACCTAAGTCAATTTCGTATTGCCCCGCACAACGCTTGCAGGGTTGAGTCCCCTTGAGTTTTACAGGTAAAGCTTTACAAGCCTATCCCTGCGTGTATGTAAAGATTAATCATTACGTGTTTGATACTAACTCTTGTCAGATATGTGTAGCGATATGCATGTTTCAGGAGCACGCATTCGATCAATGGAAAGTCGAAAAGAGCTTGCATGCTAGTAGCAGCCTTTTTACAACAGCTACTATCATAGCGGAGTGTGCTTATACAGGTCACAGAGCTTCCTTTCTGTGCCAGGTAATGCTGTTGGTGCATCGTGTTGAAGCTGCATTGCATCTATGGCTTGAGCATGGCGTGCAAGTCAGCATAGCGCCTATGTGTGTCGCCTGCACAGATGCTGAAAAATGGCCTCTGCTGTACTCAACTCAGTGTCATATGGTGCTCAAGGCTCAGTACTACGAATCACGACCTGCAAGCATATGACAAGTTGACTGCCGGCGAATACAAAAGCGTGAAGCACCATTTGCGATCTACAGGGTAGACTGAAAGTGCTCGTACTCCCAATCAGCGCATTGTCTGCGACCAAAATATAGCAAATCCCAAGTCATTCAGAGCTTAAGACGAGCGTGGAGCCATAGACAGGATGCTGGGCGCAATTCGCCAAGCTACCAGGAGAGTGGCACAGCAAGCCTGCAGGGGTCGGCTGAGTTCTTCGGGTGACAACTTTTTATCATCGCTCAATGACTTGACTTCCCACACTCACGACCAGACCCCAATGCATGGACGGCTGTATTTTGTCTCTCTGCCAGCCTGAATGTGTGTCAACAATCCGTTTTGTTTGCAGCTGCTTTCTGCACGGTCGGAAAGGCATATGCAGGCGGCGCCGCAAGCTTGTTGGGTAACAGCAAGGCCTCGACAGTCACAGGCACACTGTTTGCTGCAAGCATCGCTGCCAGTAAGCGCCTCCGCTTGTTGCATCCCATGTGAGCTCAGTAAAGCCTTGGATGAGCAGCATCCCCTTGGATTCACTTGAACCTCACAGTCCATGAACCTCAGTCCATCTCACAGTCAACCTCACAGTACACTCTGTATCTGTGTGCAGGCATTAGCCCAGCTGTATGGGCTGGCTCAGCAGAAGAAAGGTCTTTCATCATGGTATGTGTTCTTGCAAAAGCCGTAATGACTGTTTAGTTTCCTCAGGGATGTTTGTTTAGACAGAATGTTGACCTGCTTGACTGCTCTGCATTTGCTGTATTTCAGACCAACAATAATGTTTGGCGCTTGGTGCAGATCAAGCCAGATGGTGTCAACAGGGGACTGGTGAGCTGCTGTATACCTGAATTCACTGCAATTTGCCTGCATTCCAAAGCAGTTCATTCGGCCGAGCCACAACTCTATTGTAAGCTCAGGTCATGGACATTCTCAAGCGCTTTGAGCAGAAGGGCTACAAGCTGGTTGCCATGAAGGTGAGATGGCACGCAGGTGCTTACATGGGTGTGAACATGCCATGATTTGTGCAAACTACTTCAAATGAATGTATCAAGAATGCCCAAGAAACAAGTCAGGATGCCTCATCATCAAGTGTAGCTATAGACATCCATGAGCCTCATCTGCAACATCCCTTTTTCTTGCAAGATCTCTGACAATTGACATTATACAACATAATATCAGTGCATGATGCTCATGTAGCAACCGTTGCTGCAAGTGGGTGACATCAACTGACGAATGTTGAAGCTTGCAAACCTGCTTTGACACCTATCACACATTCACTTGAATGTTGCTTGCTCGCCAGTATTGCAAACATTCAACAGCATTGCAAAGTACAGACGTCACACATGGAATGCAGGTCCTGGTGCCCTCCAAGGAACTGGCACAGAAGCACTATGCAGAGCATGATGGCAAGCCTTTCTTCCCCAAGCTAGTGGACTTCCTGTCCAGTGGGGCTGTGGTCGCCACTGTCTGGGAAGGCAAGGAAGTTGTCAAGTTTGGACGCACCATGATTGGGGCCACCAACCCCCTTGCTTCATCTCCTGGCACCATCAGGTTGGTCTGCACACTGCCACCACTGCACAACGCCACCACTGCACAATGCAAGCACTGCACAATGCCACCACTGCACAATGCCACCACTGCACAATGCAACCACTGCACAACAGACCATGCTGCTGCAATCAGGTTGGTCTGCACACTGCCACCACTGCACACTGCAACCACTGCACAATGCCACCACTGCACACTGCAACCGCTGCACAAGGCCACCACTGCACAATGCAACCACTGCACAACAGACTATGCTGCTGCAATCCGCAGGCTCCAAACAACAGCTGTCAAGATGCTGTACTGCTGTGCAACAGGAACATCCTCGGCAGTAATGCAAGGTTTCTGTCTTGTTGCCTGTGTATGAGGTTTGGTGGGCTCTGAAATGATAAGGGACAACACCTACTCAAGCCAGGAGTCACTAGCAGCTTGCCCTTGTTATGTGTGTCTCTCCAGCAACTAGTTTGAGGCCATCTTTATTGCGCTGTGGTGCTGCTGCAGGGGGGATTATGGGATCGATGTAGGCCGCAATATCATTCATGGATCTGATGGTGTAGAGGTGAGGCAGCCCCATACACCTGCCATGCAACCTGACTGTATGCCATGCATGTCAGCTGGTGACGTATATGGCCTGAGACCTGTCCTACTCTGAATGTCAGATTGTGGAAGGGGCGAGCTACCTACTTGCAAAAGCAGCGCCAACCAGCCTGCTTTCATGATTGCAATTGTGGCAGCATGTTTCTTGCCTACAAAGGCTGTTTGGTCAATGTTGGTTCGCTGATTGCAGAGTGCACAAAAGGAGATCTCCCTTTGGTTCAAGTCTGAAGAGCTTGCTGACTACAATGTGATGACCAAGGCTGCCATATATGAGTGAAAAGCTTTGGCAGATGTCACGTCCAGCTGAGGCTGCTGAGAGCACGGCTCTGCTAGCAGCTGCTACTCTGTGATGAGTTGCAGTATTTCCAGAGTGCTGTATGCTGAGTCTGTGTTTGCGACTAGCGTTTTCAAGAATTTGGTTGAATGGACTGCCAGCAGCTCATTTCTCAATGCATGAGCACTTAGGGTCAACTCCATCAAGCAATGTCAGTTTCTCCCCTAACAGATGTCAGTTTCAGGAGTCAATGTCGGTTTCTTCCCTAAAAGAAAAAGGATTTGCAGGACACCATTGTTTTGCAATGTTATTTGCCGTATCAGTTTGGGCTGTAATAGCATCGCAAGCATGAGTGAAAACATCCATTACCACTGGATCTCAGGCACCCTCGACATCTTGACACAATTGCTACAAGCACACACAGATATCATGCTCTTGTTTGGAATGCCTTCGACTCACTCCATAGGAAGGACCCATCATCATATGTTGCTTTCACACAAAAGATGTACTCCATGTCTGGACGCAGCCCTGTGCTTCTGAAGCGTGTATGCAACCCCTGGTACACATCCTTGACAACACCTGTGGTGGTTGCCAGCATGAGCTTGAACTTGCTAATACGGTCAGCATTCTTGGTAGGCGGGCGCCAGGCGACTTCGATGGAGCTTGGAGTGCACACTGCTTCATCCATTAGATCCAAAGTGTCAATGGTCATGTTGCCCTTCCTCCTCTCATTCTTCATCCTCTCTATATCCTCTGGAAGTGTAAACTCAAAGGTTTGCAGCTCGTCCAGCTTGTCATCCCTGCAAAGTAGCAGTCGTGGCTCTCAGCCTTCAAGACACACAAAGCTTTAAGGCAATATTTTCATGTTGTGGTCTTAATCACCACACACAGGGCAACCATATGACACAGCCCTGCAGCATGAGCAAGGCACGTACAAAACCAATCTTGCCACGACATGATGGCAGCATGAGAGTCATGCACACAGCAGCATGGCCTCACTTGCTAGGCTTGAGCATGTACAGCCTGTTGCCATGGAAGACGCAGTACTGGGCCAGCATCTGTCTCCAGGTGGAGCTACTAGCCCAGGCACCATCATCTATGCACTCCCAGCTTGGGGTGGCCATGTCCAGAATGTGGGTGTCTGCCAGCCGCCTCTGGCTGCCAGTGCTGCTGGTGTTGATGCCTGATGAGATGAGCAGGAACCTGCTGAGGATGCATGCTGCATGGCCCTCCCGCCCCACTGGAGAATTCCCTGCCACTGTCACCTGAAAGCATCAAATTTGACTGAGTCTGACTTCTGACCCTCATCTTGAGGTTTACATGATAAGATAGCTCGGGACTTGAAAGGTGTTCCCCCAGGATGCACTGACCTGCAGAGCCCTGTGAACTCTGCCTGGATCATTAGTATGCATCTCATGGAGTTTGCGTTGTTTTGATTGGTAATGAAGTGCATTCCTGAGCATCATTGCCTGACCAGTCAGCCAGCTGTTGCATACAATTGCACAGCTGCCGCCTCGTGTCTGCTGCTGCCAGACAGTGTGTTGCTAGTCCTTGGATTAGCTTCCCTGACTGATGCTTTGGTGCCAGCCGCATGCTCAAGTTGTGCAGAACATTTGCTGTTCATGCCCACCCAGCTTGAGCAGGCAGCAGCCATAAAGCAACAAGCTGACCAGAGCCAACACGCCGCTGTGACTGGGTTTCATCAGAGGCAATGGTACCGCTTGAGCAGCATATAGACTTGACGTGAGTTCATTCCAGCAAGTGATGAGCACCTGGCTCCAGGTGCGAGTCTCCAGTTCCAGGCAGTAGAGGTCATTCAGGCTGGCGCCGCCTGCATTGCCTCCAAAGAGCCACACCCGCCGCCCATCCTCACTGCCGCTCAGGCTGGCCCCCATTCTAGCGCTGGGAGGCTCCATACTGCACACACAAACCTCCTTGTTTTCTTAGAGGTATGAATCCAATGACCAATTCCCGAAATTGCACTCTTCAGCAAAACTCGGTTTAAAAAACACTCCTTTGCCTGACACCTGGTTCCTTTTCCATCTTGAGATGAGCTGCTTGCAGACCCCATCTGTACAAAGGCTGACCGCGCTCTTAGACTGGGATCAACCTCTCATGTAGGCCTATGCATGTTGACTTGCCTACCAGCTGTTGGGCACAAAAGCAATGCAATCAGATGTTGCACACATCCCAATTGATGTATCTGCTCAAAATGTAGTTCTACCCTTAGACAGAAATGTAGCCGCCCTGAGTGCACAACACATGCATGAGAACCAGTTGCATACGGCAAAAGTGCTTCATGGACAGTCTGGTTTCTGCAAGGGTCATGTCATGAGCACCATGTCAGCAAGGCTGGCTGTTACACAACCACAAACATACACAAACATACACATGGTGGTGTGACATGTGGCGGCAAACCTGTGGCCGCCTGCAGTCTGGAAGTCCCTGACAGGTGTCCAGTGCAGGGTGTCCATGTGCCACTCCCACATGTCATTCAGCAGCACTCCCCCCTCTCCCTGCTTGTTAAACAACAAAACAGAACTTAGCTTGACTGGATGAAGTCAGGGAAGTTGTCTCCTGTGAAAGGCACCTGGCATCAAGATGGCGGCACACGTGTGCCAGCAGCCTTATGCATAGCAGGCTCAGTGCTGAGGCAGCAGCTGCCATGCCAATTGTTTGTTGCTGATGTGGATTTCACATGGTATCATGCAAGCTTTGCACCGCACGCTTGCGCCATATGTTTGCACCAGATGCAAACACCGCCCATAAATAAACAAAGGCCTGCTATGCCTACAGGCTTCAGCCTATGGTAAGTGGCATCTAAAAGGCATCTGGCCTGGGTGAGAGGCAAGTGACAGGCAGAACATTGCACAGCATGTTGCTCTTACCAGCCCCCCAAAGACGAAGACCTTGTCTCTGCAGCAGGCGGCAGCATGACCCACACGAGGCGGGGGTGCAGACCCCCCTCGGATGATGGGGGTCACCCACTTCATGCTGTCAGTGTGCAGGATGGTGACATCCTCTACCAGTTGGCCAGCCCTCTGTCCACTGCATTGCATCTCATCTCGTTTGGTCCAGACTTGTCAGGTACAAATTGTGCCAGGTGCAGTTTCTCATGCATTTCATGTCTGGCATAGGTTTGGCTACCCTCTAGCAATGCTACAATAGCCTGCTACACCAGATGCCAATTGCAGCAATCCTTGAAAGAGAAGCAGCTGCCATTGACTCGTGGAGTCCAATGATGCCTCAAGCATGTGACTCAACCAAACCGCATCAATTGATCACAGTGCTATCACGGTAAAAGCAGGCTTCTTTGACTGGTGCACAAGCCACAATATGGGATGTTGCAGTATTGCCATGACTTTGTTCAATGAATAGTTTATGTTTTGCTGAGTGTGGTGTGCAAAAGGCCCTGAGCTCAGTACACTCTGCTTTGCTGCACCTATATGACATCATCTTGGTTCTGGCCACTGTGACAGCAGAGTGAGCATTGATGAAGTCGGCAGTCTTGGCTCCTAGAGGGCGCTGCCAGGCCAGGCTGTCCAGCTGCAGAGGGTTCACCTCCCTCTGCTGACCACCCACCCCATCGCCATGATTCTGCCCCCCGTACATCACCAGCAGCTTGCCTCCTGCAACCATAACAGCCATTTTTTGGCAAGAACTTGATGACGCCATACAGTTGCAGAACACAGATTCTATGCATGCAAGAATTGGAAACCCAGAAGGACTGAATGAGCAAACTAAGCATTGCTGAAGGCTGCTGCAGTGCTTTGCTGCCTGATAGGCTGGCTGAAAAGTCAATGCTGTTCAGTAGTAATCGTTGCATCTTGGTCAAGTGCAGCACGTGCATGCTTCGCACCGCATGTAATTGGGACTTAGAGTAGAATGCAAAGGATCCATGATCACAAACCACCACAGCTTTGCCATAACACAGAGGAAGGAATGCAAAGGGAAATGTTCAGCCCTTTACCAAAGCAGCATAGGGTGTTGCCCTCCCGTGCAAAGGGCACCTCCCCTGTCAGCCTCTGCCTGCTCACCCCAAACAGCCAGGCCTCACCAAACAGAATCTTCAGCTCTGTACCACCTGCATGTCCCACATTCATGCAGCAAAAGCAGTGGCATAAGAAACAGCCTGGATGTATTCATGTGGTCTTTGTTACTGTGCAAGAAGGTTACAAAATCTGCATGTGCAGGAAAACATAGGTCATGCATGGATGGCATCACCCAGATTACTGATGTCGCTAATGGCTCATGTCACTAATGGCTGATGTCGCTAATAACTGCTGCTGCAGACATGTGATGCTGCAATCATGCACCATGCTGAGCAAACACCATCATATACAGGAACAGTTAGTGTGGCAGATGCCATCTGTTCTCAGGGGGCAGTCCTGGTAGAGGTGCGGTGTGGTACCTGAAGACTTGAGGGTGAAGTCTGCAGTGCGGTCTGCAGCAACCATGACCTGCTGCTGCAACCCCACCATCTGCCCTTTCAAGCTGCTGATCTCCTCCTCCTGCCTGGCTATAACTGAGTCCTGCAATTCCAAAATGTACCTGGAGAGCTGATCAATCTTTATGTCCAGTGCCATCAGGATCTGAGCTCATGGACCAGCTGTTGGTCTAGTACCAAGGTCCGGATGCTTGCCTGGGCACTGGCTGTGGTCTGGGCAAGCCTGGGCAGCTTGTCTGATGGCATGAGGTTCAGCCACCAGGACAATGAGAATCTGTCATGCTTGCTATAATATGAGCAACCAGATACAGGTAGAGCACAGGAGTTGGATGGTTTGCTGGTGGTGAGCAACTCTTGCAGCAGGCCAGGCTGGCATTGTTCCAGCTGTGTGCTGCATTGCTGCTGTGCGTGGAAACCCTGTCCAGCTGTTGCGGCCACCTAGCTAATATGCAGACGATGGTGATGCTTTGAGACTGTGAGTGGCGGCTGTAGCAAGCACCCGTACACAAGTGTCATTCAGGAGTGTGACCACTCATAGTGAGCATGAAGTGTGACTGAAGACTGCCAATAAAGGCTGTAGGGTTACAATCAGTACCGCATGAAAGAATACTATGAAAACCGCGTTAAACCAGAGTGTTACTTTGACAGATCTGACTCAATCTCGACACAAGATTGTGACTTGGAATTGTGATTTGAGGGCTGCACCTGTTTTCTGGCAGCCTCTTCTAGTTGCTGCTGCTGGCCCAGAATGCCAGCACTGGACTCTAGATGAGCCCGGTTCACCTCAGCCTCTGCTATCAGTGTGCTCATGCGCTCCTCCATCCTGCACCACTCACATCAGGCCCTTATGCATGGCCACATGGGCAATTGTCAATGGTCATGGGGGAGTGGTCATTGGCATTGAGCAGCATGCGCATCCTGTTGCTCCATCAGGGTGTGCTTGTGCAGCCGGGCCATGCAAATGGGATGCAGACAGCATGCATCAAGCAATATGCGCACTATATTGAGATGACATAATCAGTTCATCAGGAAATTCGCCAAAAACCCTGGTCTGTTCGACATCTACCTGCCCATCTCAGACTGCAGCTGCTCCACCTGCTGCTCAAATGTGTGTACGCGCCTCTCTGTACCCTTGAGCTGTGTTTCCTTGTGCTCAAGGATGTCCACCTGCATGCACCAGCTAACACCAAGTCGCAATGATTCCAGAAGTGCCGCAGTGCAGCAAATACTCAGCTCCATGACTGCATGATGCCCTGGATGAGTTTTGGCATATTAGTTGAAAATTCAAGGTCAATGGCAGTCTGTATCAAACAACATCACTGGCACATTTGCTTGCAGTGTCTTAGGCTGAACAACCATAGCGACTGTTTGCAAAGTGGTTGCTGCTAACACGGCTTACATAGTCCCTTGTTGACTTATCAAGCTTGGCGCCAAGCTCGAGCAGCTCTATCTCCAGAGTATCTGCAGTGGCTGTCTTTTGCTGCAGTTTGTCCCTGACAAAGGATAGCTCCAAGCTCAGGTCAGATTTCTCGTTTTCAAGCCGTGTGATGTCTTGCTTCAACTTGTCTCTGCACCGGGATGCGGGCCGGATTGAAAAGATAAAAGATAAGGTGTATCCCTCGCACGTAGCAAAATAAAACAAACATTGCTCACTCCGGAGAGAGTTCTCCTTCCTTTCCTCCTTTCTTTTTATCATCCTTGCCCTTCTTCTTGGGCGGCATCTGACACGCAGAAAGTCACGGCCTTTCCTTGACAGTGTGAAGCTATGCTGAAGACATGAAATGCTACACATGAAGCGACGGGATACGGAGCGACATGACCAGCCAAGAGTTTCGACTGCCTGGACTCCAACAAGCAGTCTGACCTATTTACCTTGGAATCTAAACAGCTCGTGGTCAACAGTGCCAAAACTGCACTCATGATCATGAGCAATTGATGAATGTGAAATGAGCTAACAAGAGGGCTTGTGCCATGTGATATGCATGTAAGGCATAAAATATGCTAGCTGTAATACTAGGCTTGCCGTGCAGCTGACATGTCTGTATATCGTTCCTTTTGTGCTATATCCAAGCAAGCTGGCAACAGGACAATACTCTACCAGGGAAAATAAATCCCATCCACCCGCCCTTGACTGTCTCCAATTGCCCCGGTACACTTTCGGTTCATACCAGTTTTGTACGACCAGGTTAGTTTGCTTGGCAGTAATGTTCACATGTTAACAACGTTGTGATCTGAGAAAATAGCAACAGATGGTCTACACATGACAGGCATGGTTGCTCCACTGAAATAGATGATTGCGATTACCAAATTTTGCCTGCTGCAGCACTGATTCTACGCCAGCGCAACACGGCCATGGCGTGCCCACCCACGGCAAACACGTATCTGAAACCAAGCACTCGACCAGGACACAACAAGCAGTGGAAGTGGATGAATATGCTAGCCTGTTGCACTCCTGTTAGCCGATAACCGACACAAGCACAATTGATCACTGGATGTGACATTCAATGATCGTGTTGTACAGGCAGTGAGACTAGTCAGTAATTAAACCCTGCAATATGGTACACATACCTCTGTTCAAACAAATTCAAACCACTGTGCCTTCACCGCATCAGCATGTCCACTTGCCTATAACTTATTTCACTGTACTGTAATGGAAAAGGGTTGACCATCGATTCAAGAGAAAGCTGCACTTGCTTACGTGCCAGCTTGTGACACCTTGACCTGTGTCTTGCGCCATCAGGGCAAACAAACAGACAAGTGTGGCAAAGATGTACTCCAT
>JAABUK010003091.1_pt1 | contig 28596 bp, 31 predicted proteins | sample 5559141 | NCBI WGS metagenome assembly JAABUK01 (sample SAMN10711869, study PRJNA513367) | rock metagenome | isolation source: Antarctica rocks | place: Antarctica: Victoria Land, Pudding Butte nord | collected 2016-01-03
GTCTGTTTGCCCACTGGAAGCTTCTGCATGCCGGAGGCCGAACACTGGGAGCCGTATGAACCGAGAGGTTCACGTACGGTTCTGGGAGCGCGCGGGGGTGAAACTCCCCCGCGCGACTCGCTTGCCGCTCAACCGCCAGAGCGAGACCTTTGCTCGCGAGGGCATCGAGTTGGACGTGTCCACGATGGCGGACTGGGTCGGCGCCTGCACAGCCACCTTGGCGCCGCTCACCGCGCTGATCCGGGCGCACGTGCTCGCGGCCGGGCGCATCCATGGCGATGACACGACGGTGCCGGTGCTAGCGCGCGGCAAGACAAGCACCGGGCGGCTCTGGACCTACGTGCGCGACGACCGGCCGTTCGGCGGGCCGGCGCCGCCTGCGGCCGTGTTCCACTACTCGCCCGACCGCCGGGGCGAGCACCCGCAACGGCACTTGCTGGCCTACGCCGGCATCCTGCAGGCTGACGCCTATGCCGGGTTCCAAGAGCTTTACCATCCTGGGAGAAAGCCGGGACCTGTCACCGAAGCGGGATGCTGGGCACACGGGCGGCGCAAGCTGTTCGAGTTGGCCCAGCTCACCCGCGCTCCGCTGGCGGCCGAGGCCGTGCGCCGGATCGACGCCGTCTTTGACGCCGAGCGCACCATCAACGGCCTGCTCGCCGACCAGCGCCTGGCGGTGCGGCAGAAGCACATCGCACCGCTGGTCGCCGGCCTGGAGACCTGGATGCGCGCCGCACGCGCCAAGATGTCCCGTCACGCCGACGTGGCCAAGGCCATGGACTACATGCTCAAGCGCTGGGACACGTTCAGCCGGTTCACCAGCGACGGCCGCATCTGCCTGACCAACAATGCCGCCGAGCGCGCCCTGCGCGGCGTGGCCCTTGGAAGAAAATCGTGGCTGTTCTGCGGGTCGGACCGCGGCGGCGACCGTGCTGCGGCCATGTACTCGCTCATCGTCACCGCCAAGCTGAACGACGCCGACCCGCGCGCCTGGCTCGCCGACGTGCTGCGACGGATCAACGACCACCCCGTGTCCCGACTGCACGAGCTGCTACCCTGGAACTGGCGCAAACCCGCACAGGACACCGCCGCCGCAGCCTGACCACACCCAACCGCGGCCCTCGCCGGACGGATACGCATCTTCCGACGCAGCACCGGCTTTGCCATGCTGGACCGCCTGCTCAAGCGGCTGCGCGCCAACAAGGCCGAGTTGCTCAGGGTGCTCGACCATCCCAAGATACCGCTGCACAACAACGGCTCGGAGAACGACATCCGCTGCCAGGCCACCAAGCGCGCCGTCAGTGGGGGCACACGCAGCGACACCGGGCGCGACTGCCGTGACGCCTTCCTGGGGCTGGCCAGGACCTGCCGGAAGCTCGGCGTCGCTTTCTGGGATTACCTCGGCGCCAGGATCGGCGTCCCCGGCGCTCCCGCCATCGCCCCGCTTTCCGATCTTATCCGATGCCGCGGTCAGCCTGCCTGAAACGCCGGCTGACCCGGGGTTTGCCCCAGTTACGCTGATCAGCGTCGAAGCCCACCGCTGATCTACAGGCAAACCTGTAGAGCGAGGCTGACAGCTCGCCCGACCGAGGGGAGGTCAGCGGGGTGACCGCGGTAGCGGCTGTGCACGGCCTGGCTCGCACGGCCACAGTCCGGGCAGCGTCCGCCGGGGACGGAGCCACGCGCCGTGATGTGGACAGCGCCGGGGCATCGAAGGCAATCCGCTCACCGCGGCACCCCGGCATGGGACAGAGATCATTCATGCCGCCCGCAATGGGGACGCGCACCGGGCTGGCCAAATACCAGTTTTACCCTGTCACGATCCATGCAAAGCGTGGGAGAGCCACCCGATCGAGAGGATCCCGCCTCAGCACCAACCAACCGATCCATGCACCACGCTAACTCACGAGGGCTTCGTCCAACTGGCTGCCATCACCGCCTTATTCCGGTGGCATCATAGCTGCGGATTCTCGTTTTAAAGCTTGATCGCCAACGGGTTCACTGAACCGTCGCTCCGTTGCTACCCACGTGTCGCTGTCGAACAGCGACCACAGTTCCCTATGATCGACCATCCGGTCGCGGACGCCTGCCGTCGTGCCGTCGCGCGACAACGCGGTCAGCACGTCCCGCCCGGCCCGGACGATGGTGCGGGTCAGCGTGTTGGGGTAGATGACGAGCCGGAGGCCAAGCTCCTGCAGACGGGTGGAGACCGTGATCGGCGTGCGCCCTCCCTCGACCATGTTCGCGAGCGCCGGCCGGGGCAGCTCCGCCGCGATGCGGGCGAGCTCGGCCTCGCTCTCAGGCGACTCCACGAACAGCACGTCGGCCCCAGCCTCGGCGTAGCGCGCGGCGCGGTCAAGGGCGGCATCGAGGCCGTGATCGCTGCGCGCATCCGTGCGGGCAATGATGACGAGGTCCGGATCGATCCGCGCATCGACGGCCGCGCTGATCCGGCCGACCATCTCGTCCACCGAGGCCAGGATCCTTCCGGCCTCGTGGCCGCACCGCTTTGGCCAGGCCTGGTCCTCGATCTGCAGCGCGCTGACGCCCGCCCGCTCGAACTCGCGCACCGTGCGGATCACGTTCAGCGGCCCGCCGTAGCCCGTATCGGCATCGGCGATCAGCGGGATCGACACGCTGTCGGCGATCCGCCTGACGCGATCCAGGATCTCCCCGAAGGACAGAACGCCCACATCCGGGGCGCCGAGGGCCGAGATCGACACCCCCGAGCCGGTTACGTACAGCGCGGGGAAGCCGCCCGTCTCGACCAGGCACGCGGTCAGGCAGTCGAACGCGCCCGGCGCTACCACGATGCCGCCTGCCCCGAGCAGCCGCCGTAGCACCTGATTGCGCCCGGTCGTGACGCGCAGGCCGAGCGGGTAGGCGCCGCTCCCCGTCATGGCCGCGCCCGGCCGGGTGGCGGCAACCGGAAGGCTGGCGCGGGCTCGTCCGATTTCGACGCCATGCGGGGGATGGTAGCGACCTGGGTCAGCACCCGGTCCGCCATCCTAGACAGCAGCGCCTGCTCCGCGGGCGTCAGGTCCGCTAGGCCGTGGCGCCGGGCGAAGGCCTCGATGTCGCCGAGTGATCCGTTCAAGCGTTCCTCCCCTGTCACGGCTCGGGTCGCCGGTCGCGCCACGGCGTCGCGCGCTCGTAGGCTTGGGCGACCCGCAGCACTATGGCCTCGTCGAACCAGCGCCCGGCCACCTGGGCGCTCAACGGCAGCCCGTCCTTGAAGCCGGTGCAGACCGAGATCGCAGGATGTCCCGTCAGGTTGAACACCGAGCAGGCGTTGTCGGCCGTGTAGGCCGGGATCGTGCCGGGCTCGTCGAGCCGGGGTGCGAGATGGAACGCACCGGGCAGCAGCAGCGCGTCGCAGGTGCGCATGACCGCGTCCGTCGCCCCGGCCAGGGAGCGGCGCTGCCGTTGGGCGGCGATGAAGTCGGCGGCGCGGAGCAGGAAGCCGCACATCATCTTCTCCCGCAGCGACTCGCCCATCAGGTGCCGCCGCTCCATGAAGTCGCGCTCGTGGATCGAGAACGACTCTCCCCAGTTGATCACCCGGCTGGCATGGCGGTACTCGGTCAGGCTGGCGGGCAGCAGCACCTCCTGCAGCGTGGCGCCTTGGTCCCGCAAGACCGCCGCCATTGCCTCGAACGCCGCCGCCTGGCGCGGGTCCAGCGCCGTCCCTTCGGCGCCGAACTCGCGCACGACCCCGAGCACCAGCCCCGCGACCCCGTCCGGAAGGGGCACACCGTAGTCCGGCACGGCGGCATCGGCGCTGGTGGGGTCCGCCGGGTCCTCGCCCGCGATGGCCCGGAGCACGAGCGCCACGTCCTCCACGGTCCAGGCCAGCGGGCCGTTATGGTCGAGCGACCAGCAGTTCGGCAGACACCCCGCCCGGCTGACCCGGCCGTAGGTCGGCTTCAGCCCGGCGACCCCGCAGGCGGCAGCCGGCAGCCGGATCGAGCCGCCGGTGTCGCTGCCCAGCGCGAACATGGCCGTCCCCGCCGCGACGCCCGCCGCCGCCCCGGTCGAGGAGCCGCCGGTCAGCCGGTCCGTGTCCCAGGGGTTGCGCGCGACCGGGAAGGGCAGGTCGTCCGTCACCATGCCCGAGCCGGTCCCTAGCTCCCAGGTATTGAGCTTGCCGAGCAGGATGGCGCCCGCCTGCTCCAGCCGCGCCACCGCCGTCGCGGTCGCGTCCGGCACGTAGTCCAGCATCAGGCGCGACGCCGCCGTCGTAGGCACCCCGGCGACGTGATAGTTATCCTTTACCGCGAACGGGATGCCGTGCAGCGGGCCGCGGCGCCGGCCGGCCCTCAGCTCGCGCTCGGCTGCCTGTGCGGCGGCGCGCGCCCGGTCGGTCGTCACCGTGATGTAGCTGTGGACACGCGAGTCGACTGCCTCGATCCGGGCAAGGAAGGCATCCACCAGCGCGACCGGCGACAGCGCGCCGCCCGCGATGTGCCGTCCCGCCTCGGCGACGGTCAGGTGGTGCAGCGGCGTCCCGGGCATGATTATCTGAACAGCCCGGCGACATCCGGCACGCGATGTAGCGCGAGCAGCTTGCCGTGCAGCGTGTCGGCGGCGTCGCGCGGCCACACGCGCGCCGTCAGCTCATGGAACTTCTCGGCCAACTCCTCCCGGGTATAGGGATCGACGTCGTCGCCGCGGTTGCTGAACGTCTCGGCCGTCCGCTCGCCGCCGTCGCGCAGCCGCACCGTCACCCGCGCCGGCCGGCGAGCGGGCAGCAGGGCGGACATCGCGGCGTCCTCGCGCACAGTGACGCGCCGGGCTAAGTCCTGCACCTGCGCGTCCTCCACCGCTTCCATCGTAAAGCTGGCCATGCCGCTTGCGCCGTGAACGATCGTCGTGGCCACCGCGAAGGGCACGGAGAACTTGGCCGCCAGCGTGTTGCGCGGCGCCGGGTCGTCCAGCTCCGCCGCGTATGCGTAGGTTTCGACCTCCACCGCGGCGACGCTCCCGGCTGGGAGCGGCAGCAGGCTGGCGAGCGCGTCCAGGGTCGCGTGGTTGTACCGGCAGCAGGAATGGCGCTTGAAGTAGTTCTGCGTGATCTGCCAGCTCTCGCCGAGCCTCTCGGTCACCGCGTCCGTGTCCAGCGTTTCGGACACCACGCTGCCGAACACGCTGGCGATCCCGTCCCGCTCGCCCGTGAAGCCGGCCTGCACCAAGTCGTGCGCGAGCAGGCCCATCTGGTTGCTGACTCCGGCATAGACGTTCCGCACTGTTCCGCCCTCCAGCATGGTGCGCTTGCTGGTGGCCGTCGTGAGCGAGGACGCCACGTTCAGCGTTGTGCGAAACGTATCCGCGTCGGCGCCGGCCAGGGCAGCCACCCCGGCCGCGGCGGCGACCGTGCCCCAGGTCCCGTGCGGATGCATGGAAGGGCGGAGGCGCGCGGCGCCGCCCAGACGGGACCCGACCTCGTAACCCAGCACAAAGGCGGTCAGCACGTCGCGCCCGCTGCGGCGCCCGGCCTCACTCATCGCCAGCACCGCCGGCAGCACGTGGATGGCGGGGTGGCCGCGGCTGAAGCGGTTGCCCTCGTCCATCTCCAGGAAGGTGCCGGCGGCGCCATTCAGGAGAGCCGCCTTCGCCATGTCCGCGCGGCGCCCGGCGCCGATCACCGAAGCGCCTCCGGCCGCGCCGCCGATCCGATCCGTGAGTGCGCGCATCTCGGGCTCCGCGGCGCCGGCGGCGATCGCCGCCACAGTGTCGGCAATGACGATTCCGGCCTGCTCGACCACCGCGCCGGGCAGGTCCTCGAACCGACACTCCGCTAGAAAGCGGCATAGCGTATCGAGGTAGCTCATGATTCGGTGCTCCTGCATCGCCGAGAGGGCTACATGCCAAGATAGGCGGCCTTCAGCTTCGGATCCTCGATCAGCGCCGCCGCCTCGCCGGCGACGGCGACCCGGCCGTGCTCCATCACGTAGGCCCGGGTCGCGACGCTCAGCGACTGCAGCACGTTCTGCTCCACGAGCAGGATGGACAACCCGTCCGCGTGCAGCCGGCGGACCAGCGCGAACAACTCGTCCGTCAGCAGCGGCGAGAGGCCGAGCGAGGGCTCATCTAGGACGAGTAGCCGCGGCTGCCCCATCAGCCCGCGGCTGATCGCCACCATCTGCTGCTCGCCTCCGCTCATGGAGCCGACGTACTGGGACAGCCGCTCGCGCAGGCGCGGGAAGGTGTCCAGCACGTAGTCCAGCGTCCGCGCGCGCGCAGCGCGGCCGCGGGCATAGGCGCCGAGCAGCAAGTTCTCTCGCACCGTGAGCGTGGGGAAGGTCTTGCGACCCTCGGGCACGTGGATCAGCCCGGCCCGCACGATGTCCGCCGCATCGGCGCCGGTGATATCCTGCCCGCCGAACGCGATGCGGCCCGAGCGCGCCCGCAGCAAGCCCGACATCGTGCGGTTCAGCGTGGTCTTCCCTGCGCCGTTGGCGCCCAGCAGCGCCACGATCTCGCCGGGCGCGACGGACAGGCTCATGCCGTGCAGGATCTGGAAGGCGCCGTAGCCGGCGACGACGTCCCTCACGTCGAGCAGCGGCGCCTCAGCCACGGGCCATCCTCTCGGCCGCGCCGTGGCCGAGATAGGCCTCGATCACCTTCGGGTCGGACGCGATGGATTGCGGCGTGCCGGAGGCGATGAGCTCGCCCTGGGCCAGGACGTGTACTTGGTCGGCCAGGGCGGCGACCGCCTGCATGATGTGCTCGATCAACAGGATGGTGACGCCGCCGGCCCGCACGTCGTGGATCAGCGCCACGATCTCGTTGATCTCGGACGGGTTCAAGCCGGCCATGACCTCGTCCAGCAGCAGCAGGCGCGGCTCGGTGGCGAGCGCCCGGGCCACCTCCAGCCGCTTGCGGCCGGCGACGGTCAGCGCGCCGGCCGGGCGGTCCAGCATCGGGCCGAGGCCGAGGCGAGTGCCGATCTCGCGCGCCTTCTCCCCGGCTTCGCGCGGCCGGCGGTGGCGCAGGAAGGCGCCGACGCGGATGTTGTGCGCGACGGAGAGGCCGGCGAAGGGCTGCGTCACCTGGAAGGTGCGGACCATGCCCAAGGCCGCGATCCGGTCCGGCGTCCAGCCCGTGACATCGGCGCCCTCGAACCGCACGCTGCCCTCGGTCGGGCGGACAAAGCCCGCGACCATCGCGAAGGTTGTGGTCTTGCCCGCCCCGTTCGGACCGAGCAGCGCGGTGATGGCGCCCTCGGGGACGTCGAAGCTCACCGCCTTCACCGCCTGCAGCCCGCCGAAGCGGACGGAGAGATTGCGGATCTCAAGCACGGCCCAGCCTCGCGATGCCGCCGGGCAGGAAGCCGATGATGAGCAGCAGGACCACCCCGTACAGCATCGGCGCGAAGCCTGGCACGTTGATCAGCGTGCGGCTGGTGTCCGCCACGAGGTGCAGGACGATGGCGCCCAGGACCGGCCCCAGCACGGTGCCTGCCCCGCCGATCATCGCGACCAGCAGCATCTCCACGCTGCGCTCCAGCCCGAAGGCGATGTTCGGGTCGATGTAGAGATAGGTCTGGGTGTAGAGCACGCCGCCGAGCGCGGTGATGCTGCCGGAGATCGACAGCGCCAGCACCTTGGTGCGCAGCACCTTCACCCCGAGCGCCCTCGCCGCATCCTCGTTCTCCCGCACGGCGACGAGCTGCGCGCCGAAGCGGCTGCGCGTCATCCAGGACGCTACCGCGACCGAGAGCGCGACGAGGGCGAGCGCCAGGGCATACGGCGCGCGCCGGTCGGCGAACTGGAAATTGGCGGGATCAATGCGCAGCGGCACGAGGATGCCGAGCCCGGCGCGGGTAAAGTCAATGCTGTTGGCTAGGATGCGGAACGCCTCCGCGATCGCCAGCGTCGCTAGCGCGAAGTAGCTCCCCCGCAGCCCGGCCCGGAACGACGCCCAGCCCACGAGAGCGCCTACTGCGGCACCGAGCAGCGCGCCTAGCGGCAGGCCCAGCCACGGGTTCAGCCCGTAACGGGTCTGCAGGATCGCGGCCCCGTAGGCGCCGAAGCCGAAGAACGCGGCGTGCCCGAAGCTGGTCAGGCCGCCGAAGCCGCCGGCGATGTTCCAGGCCTGGCCGAGAGCTGCCGACACCGCGGTCAGCATGGCCAGGTTGACCAGGAACTGCGAGTCCAGCGCGAAGGGAACGAGGGCCAGGATCACTAAGGCGGCCGGAAGGGCGTGCTTCACGCGCGCGCCCCGAACAGGCCGGTGGGCTTCAGCAGCAGAACCGCGATGAACACCAGCGGCACGCAGATCGGCCCCAGGCTCTCACCGAGATACAGGCCGCCCACCGACTCCGTGACGCCGATCAGCAGCCCGCCCACCACCGCGCCGGAGAAGCTGCCCATTCCCCCCAGCACCACGATGGTGAAGGCCAGCAGGACGAACACATTGCCCACGCCCGGGCTCACGTAGAAGCTGGGCAGCAGCAGGCAGGCGGCTGCGCCCAGGCAGGCCACGCCGATTCCGTAGGCCAGCGCGAACATGCGCTGCGGCCGGATGCCGACCAGCCGCGCGCCATCCGGCTCCTTCGCCACCGCCCGGATCGCGCGCCCCGTGTCGGTCAGCATCATGAACGCCCAAAGAATGAGCGCCAGCACTAGGGCAAAGCCGAAGGAGATCAGCTTGGCCGTGGGCACGGAGACCATGCCGAGATCGACCATGTCGAACGAGTATGGCGTCTCGATCGTGCGCGTGTCGCCGGTGAACAGGACCAGCGCCAGGTTGTCGAGCACGATCGAGATGCCCAGCGTGGCCAGTAGGATCGACCGGTCCTCCCCGCGCGACACGCGCCCGATCACCCCGGCGTAGAGCAGCCAGCCGAACGCAAACATCGCCGCGATCATGAGCGGCAGCGCGTAGTAGGGGTCGATTCCCGCCTGCGTGGCGAGCAGCCAGGCGCCAAACATCGCCACCATCAGCAGCGAGCCGTGCGCGAAATTGACGATGTGCAGCACGCCGTAGATCAGCGTCAGTCCCAGCGCCAGGAGCACGTACACGCCGCCCGTGAGCACCCCGTTCAGCAGCGATGGGAGGAGGAGATCCAGCACCGTGAGGCTCAGGCCTTGGGACGGGGAAACACCGCCGCTGCGTCCGAGAACTGCTCCGGGAAGACGACGTGGATGTCGCCCTTCTGGACCTGCAGCGCGGTCGCGTGCGCGTCCTGGTTCTGGCCGCCCACGATCTTCGTGGGCCCGTAGGTCAGCAGGTCGTCGTTGAATGTGCTCGTGGACAGCGCCTCCACCACCTTCTCCTTGTCGGCGCTGCCGGCCCGCTCCATCGCATCCACCAGGAAGCGCATCGCGAAATAGCCGAACAGCAGCTCGAAGCTGAACAGCGCGCCCTTGTCCTGGAACTGCTTGACGAAGGCGGCCGCCCTCGGCGAGCGGGGGTTGTACCAATGGTTGAAATCGATGATGTTCTCCGCGACGGTCGGCTGCTCCTTGGCGAAGCGCAGGTTGAACCCGCCGCCGGCCACGGAGAAGATGCTCGCGAGCTCGACTTTCTGCTGCATTAGGGTGCGGGCCAGCAGCACATACTCGTTGTTGTAGTTGGACGGGATCACCAGGTCCGGCTTCGCGGCCTTAATGCGCAGCACGATATTGCTGAAATCCCGCGTGGGCGTGGCGTGGGGGATCGTCTCGATCAGCCGAATGCCGATCGTCTCGAGCTTGGCGCCCAGGAGCTTGGCCGTGTTGGTGCCGAACTCCCCGTCCTCATGCACGATGATGGCCGTCTTGGCGGGCGAGCCCGCCTTCTTGTTGATCGCGTCCAGCGCCGCCATCGCGTCCGTGGTAGTGGCGGAGGCGGTCGGGAACAGGCGGAAGACGTTCTTGAGCCCGCGCGCGGTGATCGAGTCGGCCAAGCCGCTGTCGATGCAGAACGGCAGGTTGTACTTGGCTGCCGCCTGGGTCGCCGCTAGCGCGATCGGGCTGGCGAAGCAGCCGGTGAAGCCGGCCGCGCCCCCCTCGGACATCTGGTCCACAAGGCTGGCGCCGATGTCCGGCCTGCCCTGGGCGTCTCCCAGCAGAGCCTCAAGCTTCGCTCCGCCCATGGATTTGAGCCCGCCCGCCGCGTTGATGTCCTCGATCGCCGTCTGGCCGCCGAGCCGGCAGAGCTGCCCGCCATAGGCGAGCGCGCCGGTCACGGGATGGATCAGGCCGACCTTCACGGTCGCCGGCTGCGCCCACAAGATCGCGGGCATGGCCAGTGTCGCTGCGCCGGCTGCGACGATCATACGGCGCGTTGGTCCCACGATCATCCAATCGACCTCCCTGGTTCACAACGAGAATTCCCGATCCGAGAATGTTGTGCAACGAACATACGACGGGCCTGCCACGGAAATACAGGGCAAAGACCGCACGAGCGTGGGTCACGCCTCAAGGATATCCCACGCGCCTGCAAGCTCTTAAACCTCTTGCCAGGACGAAAATACTCTGGGTTCTCCACGTCCATGATCGGAAGATGCATGTTGAATTGCCTCATGACGCCGGTGGGCCTCCCTGCCGGCAGCCTCGGCCGCGGCGGGGACCGCGCGTGAGCCCGGAGGAGCTTCGCGCGCTGGTCCGGTTCGCCGGGCTGAACGAGATCTGGGCAGCGTTCCCGGACGATGTCGCCACCGCAGCCCGCGCTGCCGAGGCGATCGGCCGCGCGGTCGCCGGCCCTGTCGACCCCGCCAACAAGCCATGGCCGCCGATGCGGCCGGACGACGCGGCATGATCCTGCCCTGGTTGAGCGCGGCCGGGATCGCCGCCGCCTATAAGGCCCGCCGCCTGTCGCCGGTCGAGTTGGTGACGGACCTCCTCGCTCACATCGAGCGGCTGCAGCCCCGCCTGCACGTCTTCACCAAGCTCGACGCTTCGGGCGCGCTGGCCGCGGCGCGGGAGGCGGAGGCGGAGATTGCCGGCGGCTGCCACCGCGGGCCGCTCCACGGCGTCCCAGTCGGCATCAAGGACGTGATCGACGTAGCGGGGCTGCCGACGAGCTGCCACTCGCGGCTGATGCAGGGCCACATCGCGACGGAAGACGCGGACGCCGTGTCCCGGCTGCGCGAGGCCGGCGCGATCGTCATGGGAAAGCTGTCCACCCACGAGTTCGCGCTGGGCGGCCCGTCCTTCGACCTGCCGTTCCCGCCCGCGCGCAACCCCTGGAACCCGGATCACCATCCCGGCGGCTCCTCCTCCGGCTCCGGCGCGGGCCTGGCGGCCGGGCTGTTCCCGCTCGCGCTCGGCACCGATACAGGCGGCTCGATCCGCCATCCCGCCAGCGCTTGCGGCATCGTCGGGCTGAAGCCGACCTACGGCCTGGTGTCTTGCCACGGCGTGTTCCCCGTCTCCTGGACGCTCGACCATGTCGGCCCGATGGCCCGCACCGTCGCCGACGCGGCGGCACTGCTGGAGGCGATGGCGGGCTACGACACCCGCGACCCGTCCAGCGCCGACCGCCCCGCTGCCGGATACGGCGCGGCGCTGGACCAGCCCGTCCGCGGCCTGCGCGTCGGCGTCGTGCGCCGCTTCCATAAGCGGGACATGGTGGCCGACCCGCAAGTTGCAGCAGCGCTGGAGGAGGTTGCCGCCGTCCTCGCCGCCGAGGGCGCGCGGATCAGCACCGTGGACCTGCCGCCGCTGGCCGAGTTCGCCGCGGCCAACCGCGCCATCCTGACCAGCGAGGTCTGGGCGGTGCATGCGCCCTGGCTGCGCACGCGGGCCGGCGAGTACGGCCAGCTCAGCCGGCAGCGTATGCTGGTCGGCGCCTTCCTGCGCGCGGAGGACCTGATCCAGGCGCAGCGCCGCCGCCAGCAGCTCGCCCGCGCCGTGAACGCCGTGTTCCGCGAGGTGGACGTGCTGCTGCTGGCCAGCTCGATGGACCCGCCCTGCCGCATCGAGGACGCCGACGAGATCGCGCGGACCTATCCCCGCCAGGCCCGCACTCCGTTCAACCTGACCGGCCACCCGGCGCTGGCCATGATGTGCGGCCTGTCCGAGACCGGCCTGCCGCTCTCCGTCCAGTTTGCGGGTCCGCTGTTCGGCGACGCCCAGGTGCTGCGCGTAGCCGCCGCCTACGAGCGCGCGACCGGCTGGCACGAACGGCATCCCGCGCTGGACTGACCCGGCGCTCATCCGACGTTTTCCAGCGTGACGGGAAAGAGCGGGGCCAGCGCGTCCACCTCCATCAGGTGATAGAGGCTGAATCGGTAGGCGGATCCCGCATCCAGCTCCGGCGGCGTCAGCGGGAAGGCGAGGTTGCCGCCGGTCGAGAGCCGGCCGGGGAAGCCGTGATGCAGGAGGTACTGCCGGAACACCGACAGCGCGCCGCGCGCGGCCTCCCCCGTCTCCGCCACGCACTCGACGATGAGTGCGGCCTCGGTCGGCGCCGGGGTGGCAGACGGGCGCGGCCAGAGCGGGACGCCGTGTCCGCCATACACGCGCGGGAAGAAGCGGTATTCGCCGGGCACCAGGGCGCGGGTGGTCGCCTCGACCGCCGCCAGGATATCGTCGATGCCGGCCAGGAAGCGCGGGTCCGCGGCGGCGGCGACCAACACGGCCCGCTCCCCCATGCGCAGTGCGCCCTCCACCTTCACGCGGAGCCGCATCGCCGGCGCCCAGGTCGCTCCGGCGACGCGGGTGCGATGGGGATCGACGGCGGCGTAGGTCGCGGCCTCCAGGTGCAGCGTGCCCTCGGGCTCCGCGACGGTGAAGGGGTCGGCCTGCTCGTAGAGCGCGTGCGCCGCCACCGAGACGGGGGTCGCGTGGCGGTCGGGGTTCATGCTCTCCAGCACGAAGCTCTCGCCCTTTATCGTGGCGAGCATGGCGTCGCGGCCGCCGGGCGTGCAGCAGATCGACGTGCACTCGATGATCTTGGCCATGTGCGTGGCGGGGCCGGGCGGGACGCCGAGCAGCAAGGGGATAGCGGCGAAGATCGCGGTGTCGCAGGCGCGGCCGGCGATCACCACGTCGGCGCCGGCCTCCAGGGCCCGGGAGAACGCCTCGGTGCCCATCTGCGCGACGATGCGGCTGGCGGCGATCTCGTCCAACGTCGGTGCCGAAATAGTGCCCAGCGGATGTAGCCGCCCGTCTCGCTTGGCCACCGCGACCGTCTCGGGCGCCACGTCGGCGCGAATGCTGGCGAGGCGGAAGCGCAGCCCCTCCTCCCGCGCGATCTCCCGCACCAGGGCGAGCGTCGCTTCCAGGTGGGGCGCCGCGCCTGCCGTGCCGGCCGAGCCGAGCAAAAGCGGCACGTCGAGCCGCCGCGCCGCGGTCAGCACCAGCGCGAGGTCCTGCCGCGCCATGGCGGGGCTGGCCGCCATCCGCCCCGTGCCGAGGTAGTACGGGCCGGGGTCGATCGATCCCATGTCGCAGCCGATGAAGGCTGGCGCGCGGGCGATGCCGCGCTGGAAGGCGGGTAGCGGGATGCCATAGCCGAGCTGCCCGGAGGCCGACAGCGCGCGCAATCCCCCCGGCTGTCGCACATGGCGGTCGCGCAGGCGGAAGAAGGCGCTCACAGCACCAGGTCCAGCAGCGGCCGGTGCTGCTGCGCGCCATAGACGTCGCGGTCGCCGGGGCTGCCGGCCACGACCGGGCGCGGCAGGGTGATCTTGATCGCCAGCGCCGCCTGCACGTGCACCAGCGCCACCTCGGACACCGCCAGGCCGTACAGCCCGGCGATCCGCTCCGCCCCGAGCGCCGGGCTGGACCCTAGCATGTCATAGCCTGCGCGATCCCCCGCCAGGATGTCGATCGTGAGCTGCAGCGGCCCGGCGTTCTTGCTGCGCACGATGCGCGCGACCTCCGCCAGCGTCATGCCGCCTCCCTGAACCACGCGGCGACCTGCCCGGCCGTCGCCGGCAGCAGGCCGGGCCGGCCGACGACCCGCTCCAGCGCCTCGCGCAGGTAGCGGATGCGATGCGGGGCGCCGATCATCCAGGGGTGCAGCCCGATGCCGAGCACGCGCCCGCCCTCCTCGCCCAGCAGCTGGTCGGCGGCGTCGCTCACCAGGGCGGGAAAGGACTGGATCGGCACGCGCCGCAGCCAGTGCGTCTGCACGTCGTCCCACTCCGCTTGCGCCGGCACGGCGACCAGGGACCGGTCGGGGTTCTGCCAGTATGGCTGCTCGTCGTTCGCCCAGTCCAGCGTGTAGTCGAAGCCGAGCTCCGCCAGCAGCAAGGAGGTCCGCTCCGTCACCCCGTAATCCTGGCCGTGCCAGCCGCGGGGCACGGCGCCCCAGGCCTGGGCGAGACGGCCGCGGGACTCCGCGATGAACCCGCGCTCCGCCGCCACGTCCATCCTGCTGGTGACCATGCGGTTGGCGGAGATGCCGTGCGCCACTGGCTCGTGCCCGGCCTCGCGCAACACGGCCACGAGGGGAGCGTAGCGCTCGGCCGCCATGGCGTTCACGGCGACAGAGGCAATCAGCCCGAACTCCGCCAGCAGATCTAGGATGCGGAAGATGCCGACCCGGGCGCCGTATTCGCGGTAGGTCCAGACCCGGTATTCCGGGAAGAAGCTGCCGAACTCGTTGCGGAAGCGCGGGTCGCGGTAGGAACCCTCGGGCGGCAGCAGCTCCCAGTACTCGAGGTGCAACAGGACGGTGAAGGCGACCCTGGCGCCGCCGGGCAGGGGCAGCGCCGGCCGGGCCGGCAGCGCCGAGAACGGATAAATCGCGTGGTCCATACCCGGCCGGCGCCCGCCCGGCATCAGCGCCCCTCGCCCGCGGCGGCCACGGCATCGTAGCCGTGCGCGTAGTACCAGTCAGCGATCTCCTCGCCGGTGGCGAACCAGACGCCGTCATGGCCGGCCATGTAGCCAATTGCCCGGTCGAGATATGCGTGCCGGTGCGGGCGGCCCATGATGTACGGGTGCAGCGCGAGGCACATGACCCGGGGCTGCGCCTCGCCCTCGGCGTAGAGCGTGTCAAACATATCCCGCGTCATGCGCAGAAAGTCCTCTCCCTCGCCGGAGCCAGCGTAGAGGTTCGAGTCGTTCAGGTCCATCTGATAGGGCAGGCTAATCAGCCGCCCCCGCCGCACCCGCAGCGGGACAGGCTGGTCGTCGTGGTAGAAGTCGCAGAAATACTTGATCCCGGCCTCGGCCACGAGGTCGGGCGTGTTCAGCGTGTGCGAGGCGGCGGGCGAGAACCAGCCAGCCAGCGCCCGCCCGGTCAGCCGCCGCAGCGTCTCCACGCAGTCGGCGACGAAGGCCCGCTCCTCGTCCTCCGGGATGTTCCAGAGATACTGCGTGTTGTAGATGCCATGGCACATGATATCCCAGCTCCGGCGCTCGCAGGCTTCCAGGATCTCTGGGTAGTGCTCGAAGTTGGCCAGGTTGAGGGAGACCGTGCATCGGATGGCATAGCGGTCCATCACCTCGAACATGCGCCACAGGCCGACCCGGTTGCCATAATCCTTGGTGGCGTAGCCCAGCACGTCGGGATGCGGCACGCGTGGCCACGGGTCGCGCACCCGGACGGGGCCGGGCTGGAACTCGTAGTGCTCGATGTTCGGGCAGATCCAGACGGCGATGCGCGCGCCGTTCGGCAGGCGCAGCCTCGGGCGCTCCGTGATCGGCAGGTAGGCGAAGCGGTCCGGGTCCGTCATGCCATGTAGGCCCCGCCGTTGATGTGCACGACCTCTCCGGTCATGAACGCGGCACCGTCGGAGGCCAGGAACACCACCGCGTCAGCGATCTCCGCGGCCTCGCCGATCCGCCCGAGCGGGATGGCGGCGCCCGCGACCGCCAGGCCCTCCTCGGTGAAGCCCTGGCGCGGCTGGGCGGTGTCCACCAGCCCCGGCGCGATGGCGTTGACGCGGATGCGGTGAGGCGCCAGCTCCAGCGCCATCGCCCGGGTCAAGCCGACCAGCCCGGCCTTGCTGGCGCTGTAATGCGCGCCGCGCGGGGAGCCGCGAATGGCCATGGATGCCATGTCGACGATAGCGCCCCCCGACCCGGCAGCGACCATCGCGCAGGCCGCCGCCTGGGCGCAAAAGGCGGCGCCCTTGAGGTTGACCGCGTGCACGCTGTCCCATAGCGCCTCCGTCAGCTCTAGGAACGGCGTCCGTGAAAAGATGCCGGCGTTGTTCACCAGTATGTCCAGCCGGCCGAAGCGGCCGACGACCGCATCCACCATGCGCGCGGACTCCGCCACCTCGGAAAGGTCAGCGCGGACGAGAAAGGCCTGCCGCCCCGCTTCCCGCACCTCCGCCTCCGTCGCGGCAGCTGCGTCCGCGTCATCCAGCCAGTTGACGGCGACGTCCGCGCCAGCGGCGGCGAGGGCGGGGGCGGCCGCACGGCCGATGCCCTGCTGGGCGCCGGTGACCAGCGCGACCCGGCCCGCGAGGCTCATGCCGGCACCGCCTGGCGCGGGGCGCGGCTGCGCATCAGCGGCACGACATGCTCGATGAACCGGCGCAGGTCGGGCTCGAAATCGGCGAGCACCAGGCAGGCGCCCGTCAACCCCGCCTCCGAGACCGCGTCCAGATGCGCCGCAATGTTCGCGTAGGAAGCGGCGATGAACGGCATGCCCATGAAGGTGCGCGCGGCGGTCCGCAACTCTGCGAAATCCACCCGGCTGGCATCGAGGCCGGAGATGCGCATCAGCTCGGCCACGCCCTCCTGATCCGTGTTGGCGATGAAGTGGTCGCGCTTCGCCTCGGCGGCCGCGTCCGTCTCCTCGGCGATCACGGTCAGCAGCAGGTAGGAGCCGACGGTTCTGCCATGTTCCGCTGCCATGCTGCCCAGCTTCGCAGTCAACGCCGCGAGCCGTTCCGGCGTGTCCGCCTGGCGACCGACGAAGCTGTAATCGGCGTGTCGTGCCGTGAATCGCAGCGCGTCGTCGGACTGGCCGGCGCAGACGATAGGCAGCTTCCGGCCGGGGGTCGGCAGGGATAGGCAGTCCTCCAGATGGAAGAACCGGCCCTGGTGCGTGGCCCGGCCCTGTGCCCACAGCGCCCTCAGCACCTCCAGGTACTCCTCGGCGTAGGCGTAACGGTAGGCGTGGTAGTCGTCCTCGGCCCATAATCCCATCTGCGCATATTCATGCTGGTTCCAGCCCGCGACGATGTTGAGGCCGAACCGCCCCCCGCTCACGTCGTCGATCGTCGCCGCCATCTTGGCCGCGATGACCGGGTGGATCGTTCGCACGCCGACCGAGGCGTAGAGGCGAATGCGCCGGGTGACGGCGGCCAGGGCCGACATGAGCGTGAAGGATTCGAGCGCGAAGTCCCAGTGCTGGGCCGCGCCGCCGTAGCCGCGCCATTTCGACTGCGACAGGACGAACTCGAAGCCAGCCTGCTCCGCCATCATCGTGACCGCGCGGTTGAGGGCGAAGCTGGGCATTTGCTGCGGCGGCGTGCCTGCGGCCAGGATGGTGCCGCCCCGCGTGCTGGGCAGGAACAGGCCCAGCTCCAGCCCCGCCCGGCTGTCGGCTTCAGCCGGCATAGCGGGCACCTGCCTCCAACAGCGCGTCGGTGCCGACCACGCCGTTGATGCCCATAAAGTCCAGCATCCGGTCGCGGAACGGCGCCGTCGTCCCATGCTCGGCCAGGCTCGAGAAGTAGGCTTCCATGGTGCAGGTGATCGCCCGCACCGTGCCGCCGGGAAAGATGGCGATGGAAAAGCCGAGCGTCTCAAGGGCGGCCGCGTCGGAAAGCGGGGTCGCGCCGCCTTCCACCATGTTGGCCAGCAGCGGGACGCGGCCCGCGAAGCGCCGGCACACGGCGCCGAGCTGCTCCGTGCTGGTCGGCGCCTCGATGAACAGCACGTCGGCGCCGGCCTCCACGTAGGCCTCCGCCCGGTCCAGCGCGGCGTCGAACCCTTCCACCGCGATCGCGTCGGTGCGGGCGATGACCAGCACATCCTCGCGCGGCCGGGCGTCGAGGGCGGCGTGCAGCTTGCCGACCATCTCCGCCTTCGACACCAGTCCCTTGTCGCGCAGGTGGCCGCAGCGCTTCGGCGTCGCCTGGTCCTCCAGTTGCAGCGCGGTCGCGCCGTGGCGAGCGAACAGGCGCACTGTACGCTGCACGTTCAGCGCATTGCCGAAGCCGGTGTCGGCATCGACGATCAGCGGCAGCGACACGCGGTCCCGGATCGCGCCGATCGTGTCGGCGACCTCGGTCAGCGAGACGAGGCCGATATCCGGCCGGCCGAGCCGCGTGTAGGCGATGGAGGCGCCGGATAGGTAGGCGGCGGCGAAGCCCGCCCGCTCGATCATCAAGGCGGAGAGCGCATCGTAGCAGCCCGGGGCGACGACAAGGGGCTTCTGCGCGGTGCGGCTGCGGAAATCAGACATGGTCGGATCGTTCCCTCAGGTCGGCGCGGACGCCTGCTCAGCCAGGCTGCACGGTTTCGATCCCGGACCGCTCATGCGAGTTGCGATACTCGAAGCGGTCGAGGCGGTAGAGCACGTCGAGCGCCTCCACCGGGCGCCGCCGCGCGTCGGACAGCACGCGCTTCACCAGCAGCAGCGGGCTGCCGGTCGCGACGCCGAGACGGGATGCGACGAGCGAGGAGGCGAGCGTCGCGGTGATGCTCTGCTCGACCAAGGCGATCTCCACCCCGGCGCGGCCGATTAGGTCGATCAGCGGCGCGGAGGCGGGCGCTGCCTCATCGAAGCTGCGGCCGATCTCCTCCGTCACGAAGCTGCTGGACTGGGAAAGCGGCTGGTTCGCCAGGGTGCGCACGCGGACTGCGCGCTGCACCAGCGCGCCTTCCGGGATGTGCAGCTGCTCGGCGATGTGCGCAGGCGCGGGGACGTAACCGAACTCCAGCAGCTCGACCGAGGTTTCCCGACCGATGGCCGACAGGTTGCGCATGAGCTGGTCGATATCCGACCGGATCGGGCTGCTGCCGGGCGCGTCCCTCGGGCGGTCGATCACCGTCGTGCCGCGGCCGCGGCCGCGGCGCACCAGGCCGTCCGATGACAACTCGTCCAGGGCGCGCTTCGCGGTGATCCGACTGACGCCGAAATCAGCGGTCAGGCTCGCCTCGCTCGGCAGCACGTCGCCGTCGCAGTAAACGCCGGTCGCGATCCGCTCGCGCAGGATGACGTAGAGGCGGTGATAGAGCGGCATCGGCGACCGGTCCGTGGGCAAACTGACCGGATGCCGGAACGCCGTCCTACCTGTCCTAGCGAGCCATGGCTTCCGGTCGATCTGTATCGGGACCCCATCCTGTCCTGGGCGGCATTGCGGCGAACCGTATCATTGACTTAGGCCTATTGCTATAGCATTGCCGCCTCACACTTCGGTCGGGGAGCACCGTGGATGGAACAGTCGGATAGGACGGCGCGGCAGATCTACGAGGCAGCCAAGGCCAACCCGACCCGGCGTCGCTTCGGCTTCGGGCGGCGACCTATGCTGGTGAACATCGACCTGCAGAAAGCCTACACAGCGGTGGGCGAGTTCGCGACGGCGTACGAGACCGATCCGGGGCAGATCGGCTACGTGAACCAGCTCGCCGACGCAGCCCGCGCCCGCGCGCTGCCGATCGTCTGGACCTACGTCGCCTACATGGAGTCCGGCGAGGATTGCGGCGTGTGGGGCACCCGCACCGACACGCCGGACTCGCTGCAGAACATCAAGGTGGACTCGCGGCGCTCTGAGTTTGACGACCGGCTGCGCATCGACTGCGTGGAGGACGTCGTAATCAACAAGCGGATGGCCTCCGCCTTCCACGAAACCAACCTGCAGTCGCTGATGGTGTGGCACCGCTGCGACACGGTGATCGTGACGGGCGGATCGACCTCCGGCTGCGTGCGCGCGACCGTGGTGGACAGCCTGTCCCGCGGCTACCGTACGGTCGTCCCCGAGGAGTGCGTGGCCGACAAGCACGAGAGCCCGCACTTCGCGAACCTGTACGACATGGTCGTAAAGTATGCCGACGTGCTATCGGTCGCCGAGGTGCTGGCCTACTACCACGACTGGCAGCCGGCCAATGACTGAGTTGGCGAAAGTCGCGGATCTCGGCCTCTACGACTACCTGCCCTACCGTAACCGGCCGAGGATCATGTGGCCGGGCGGCGCCCGTGTGGCGCTGTGGGTCGCGCCGAACATCGAGTTCTACGAGCTGCGGCCGCCGGCGAACCCGCAGCGCGCGCCCTGGGGACGCCCCGATCCGGACGTACTGGCCTACTCCCACCGCGACTACGGCAACCGCGTCGGCTGGTGGCGGATGATGGAGGCGATGGACGCTTGCGGTGTGCGGGCCTCTGTCTCGCTGAACGTTGCGCTGTGCGATCACCATCCTGAGATCATCGCAGCCTGCAGCGAGCGGGGCTGGGAGTTCTTCTCCCACGGCATCTACAACACCCGCTACACCTACGGCATGGACGAGGCGCAGGAGCGCGCCATCATCGAGGACTCCATCGCCACGATCCGGGACCGGACGGGGCAGCAGTTGGCGGGCTGGCTGGCGCCCGCCCTGTCCTGCACGCCCTGGACCTTCGACCTGCTGGCGGAATACGGGTTGCTCTACACATGCGACTTGTTCCATGACGACCAGCCCACGCCGCTCAAGGTGCGGCAGGGCCGGCTGATCAGCGTCCCGTATTCGCTCGAGATGAACGACACGATCGTCTACAACACCTACTCCTCGCCTCCGCGCCACTACGCGACTGTGATCAGGCGGCAGTTCGACCAGCTCTATGCGGAAGGTGCCGAGTCCGGCACCGTGATGTGCATCCCGCTGCACCCCTACCTGGTAGGGCAGCCGCACCGAATCGACGCCTTCGCCGAGGCGCTGGCCTACGTCACGGGTCACGAAGGGGTCTGGTGCGCCACGGGACGGGAGATCGCCCAGCATTTCTACACGAACGGCTACGACGCCTTCGTGTCCGCTGCCCGGCAAGGCTGAGGGGACAACCGATGCCGCTGCCCGGCGACTACCTGCGCTACCCCGAGCGCCACCACGGAATGGATCACGACCGCTATCCCTGGTCGCACCTGTTCGACCGCAAGCCGGTCGCCTGGCCGAACCAGGCCCGCGTGGCGCTGTGGATTATGCCCGTGGTGCAATGGTTCCCGCTGGACATGGCGGCCAAGCCCTTCTGCGCCCCGGGCGGGTTGACGATGCCGTATCCCGATACGCGCCACTACACCAGCCGCGATTACGGCAACCGGGTCGGCATTTTCCGCATCCTTTCGGTGCTGGACAAGCTCGCCCTTCCCGCCTCCTTCGCGGTGAACGCCGCGGTGGCCGATCGCTATCCCGCGCTGATGCGGGCGCTAACGGGGGAGCGACGGGAGATCGTGGCGCACGGCGTCAATGCCGGGCAGGTCCACCACAGCGGGCTAAGCCTGGAAGCCGAGACCGCGATAGTGCGGCATACGCTCGACGTACTGCGTCGTGCGTCGGGCCAGGCCGTGACGGGCTGGCTCTCACCTGGACGCGCGCAGTCCTTCGCTACGCCCGATATCTTGGCGGAGCACGGCGTGACATATGCCTGCGACTGGGCCAATGACGACATGCCCTACGTGATGCGCACGAAATCGGGCGAGCTGTACGCAATGCCGCTCGCGCAGGAGACGGACGACCGCACGGTGCTGCTCGACTTCCGGCATACCGAGGATGCCTGGCTGCAGCAGATCAAGGACCGGTTCGACGTCCTCCATCGCGAGAGCGCGCGCTACGGGGGGCGAATCATCAGCCTACCGCTGCATGCCTGGGTGATCGGCACCCCGGCACGGATCGGCTATCTGCGCGAGGCGCTGGACTACATCCTCGATCACGAAGGCGTCTGGCCGGCGACAGGGGCGGAAATCTTGGCGGCATTCCGAGGCTGATGCGGCCCGGCCGCTACAGCGGAGCTGCCAGCCAGTCGTTCTCCCGTAGGTAGTCCCGCTCGAACGCCTCGATGGTGCCCATCTCGCCCATGGTGAGCTGGATCTCGTCCACACCTTTCAGCAGGCATTCCCGCGAGAAAGCGTCCAGCGCGAAGGGGTGAATGCTGCCGTCGGGGAAGGTCGCCGTCATTGCCTCTAGGCTGACCGTGACCTCGCTTCCGGGCGCGCGCGTCAGGGCGTTCCGCAGTCCGGCGACCACATCAGCGGGCAGGCGGACCGGGATAACAGCGTTTTTCAAGCAGTTGCTGAACAGGATGTCGCCGAAGCTTGGCGCGATCACCGCGCGGATGCCGAAATCCACCAGCGCGTACACAGCCCCCTCGCGCGACGAGCCGCATCCGAAATTGGCGTCTGCTACCAAGATTTGTGTGCCCCGGAACGCCGGCCGGTTCAGCACGAAGTCCGACCGTTCCTGCATCTGCTCGTTAAAGCGCAGATCGTGCAACAGATACTGGCCGTAGCCTCGGGCACGGTCCGCTTTCAGGAAGCGGGCCGGCAGGATCTGGTCGGTATCCACGTTGACGCCCTCGAGCGGCGCCGCCACTGCCGTCTGCGTCACGAAGGGCTGCATCGCGCTTCCTTCCCTATGACGCCAGCCGCCGCACGTCGGTCAGCCGACCGGTGACTGCGGCGGCCGCGGCCATCGCCGGGCTCATCAGGTGCGTGCGCGCCTTGGGGCCCTGACGCCCCACGAAGTTGCGGTTAGAGGTCGAGGCGCAACGCTCGCCCGGCGGCACAACATCCCCGTTGATGCCGACGCACATGGAGCAGCCAGAGTCTCGCCACTCGAACCCTGCGTCGCGGAACACGCGGTCCAACCCTTCCGCCTCGGCCGCCTGCTTGACGGTGGTCGAGCCCGGCACGACTAACGCATGCACGACAGCCTTGCGGCCCCGCACGACAGCAGCAGCCTCTCGCAGGTCCTCCAGCCGCGCGTTGGTGCAGGAGCCGATGAACACATGGTCCACCGCGACGTCTGAGAGCGGGGTGCCAGGTACTAAGCCCATGTAGTCGAGCGCGTGGACCATTGCTTCCCGCCGCGCCGTATCGGCCTCGGCGGCCGGGTCGGGCACGCGCTCGCCGATGGGCACGGCGGAGTCCGGGCTGGTGCCCCAGGTCACCATCGGCTGGAGAGTGGACCCGTCGATCGTGACCTCGCGGTCGAAGCATGCGCCCGCATCGCCGGGCAGGCGGCGCCAGGCGGCCACCGCGCGGTCCCACGCCTGACCCTGTGGCGCGAAGGGGCGGCCATGGAGGTAATCGAAGGTGGTGTCGTCGGGCGCCACCATGCCCAGCCGGGCGCCAGCCTCGATCGACATGTTGCAGATAGTCAGCCGCTCGCTCATCGACATGGCGCGGACGACAGAGCCCGCGTACTCGATAGCGTGGCCGGTAGCGCCGCTCGCGCCGATGCGGGCGATCACGGCAAGTATTACGTCCTTGGCACTAGCCCCTTTGGCGCGAATGCCGTCGATTACGACGCGGAACGTCTTGGGCCGGGCTTGCCAGATCGTCTGCGTCGCCAGCACGTGCGTGTTCTCGGACTGGCCGATGCCGAAGGCGATGGACCCCATCGCACCGTGAGTCGAGGTGTGGCTGTCGCTGCACACGATGACCATGCCGGGCTGCGTGATGCCCTGCTCCGGCCCCGTGACGTGCACGATCCCCTGACGGCGGTCGCCCAGCCCGAAGCTGCGGATGCGGCTCTCCCGCATGTTCACGTCGAACTCGCGGATCTTGTCACCGATGGCGGGGCTGGAAGCATCCTCGATCCGTCGCCCCGTGGTCGGCGCGTAATGGTCGGGCGTGCCGAACATCTGTCCGGGGCGCCGCACCGCCAGGCCACGCCGCCGCAACTCGGCAAAGGCGTGGAAGGAGCCCTCATGGAGAATATGCCGGTCCACATATAGCAGGCACGGCCCTCTCTCGCGCGCGAGCACGGTGTGGCGCGCCCAGATCTTCTCGAAGGTCGTACGCGGCGCAGCCGTCTCTCGTTCCAACTGCATCCGACGTCTCCCGTCGTGGGTGGACGGCTTGCGACGCCGTTCTGAATTGACCTATAAGCATATCTATACGGTAACTCAGGTTCGGTGTCGAGCGCACGGCTGGCATCGCACCGCTCTTCGAGCCGAGGACGAGCGCCATGCCTATTCGCCCTTGGGCCGACGCGAGCTTCGAGTACTGCGTCCCGGTCGTGGTCATCGGCGCCGGCGCCTGCGGCCTTTGTGCCGCGCTGGCCGCGAAGGAGTGCGGCGCCGAGGTCCTGGTCCTGGAGCGCGACGAACGCCCGACCGGCAGCACTTCCCTCTCCCAGGGCCTGATCCCGGCAGCCGGCACGCGCTTTCAGCGCGAGAAGGGGATCGAGGACTCGCCCGCGCTGATGGCGGCCGACATCCAGGCCAAGGCGCGGAACGGCGCCGATCCCGCCATCGTCCGCGCCTTGGCCGAGGCATCCGGCCCCACGGTGGATTGGCTGGCGGACTCGCACGGCCTGGACTTGCATGTCATCGACGACTTTCTCTATCCCGGCATGTTGCGTCACCGCATGCACGGCTCTCCCAACCAGGACGGCGCGGAACTCCAATCCGGCCTACTCGCGGCGGTTCAGCGCGCCGGCATCGACGTGATCACCAACGCCCGGGCACGGGACTTGTTCGTGGACCCGAACAGCCGTATCACGTCCGTGTCCTTCGCACGCCCGGACGGGACGGTCGAGACGGTGGGCACCGGCGCCCTCGTGCTGGCCTGCAATGGTTTCGGCGGCAACCCGGAGATGGTTCGCCGCTATATGCCGGAGATCACGGAGGCCGAGTACTGGGGCCATGCTGGCAATACCGGCGATGCGGTCGCGTGGGGTACCGCTGTGGGAGCGGCCACGGCCGACATGGGGGCCTACCAGGGCCACGGCTCGGTCGCCCAGGCCTTCGGTCTGCCGCTCACCTGGGCGGTGGTGACGGGTGGCGGCGTGCAAGTGAACCTCGGCGGCCAGCGCTTCGCCAACGAGATGCGCGGCTACTCCGAGCACGCGGTGGAGGTGCTGAAGCAGCCCGGTCGCGCCGTTTGGAGCCTCTATGATACCCGCTGCGAGCGCCCTGCGCTCGGATTCGAGGAGTATCGCCAGCTCGTGGTGCTGGGTGCGGTGAAGCGGGCGGACAGCGTTGCCGGGCTGGCGGAGGCGACCGGCCTGCCCGAGGCGGCGCTGACGCGCACGCTGGCCGACATTGCCGCCTGGAGCGAGGGGTGCGGCCGAGACCCGCTGGGCCGCAACTTCTTGCTGACGCCGAAGCTGGCCCCACCGTACCTCGCCGTGCGGACCAGCGGCGCCCTATTCCATACCCAGGGCGGGCTGGTGATCGATACTGCGGCCCGGGTGCTACGCGAGGACGGCACGGCGCTGCCGAACCTGTTCGCAGGCGGCGGGGCCGCGCGCGGCGTGTCCGGCCCATCAAGCTGGGGCTACCTCGCCGGCAACGGGCTGCTGAGCGCCGTCGTGCTCGGCCGCATCGCCGGCACGGGCGCCGCCCAGGTCGCCGGCGCGGCAGGGAACGCCTAACCCTATGCCCAGGGTCCTGGTGGTCGTGCCCTTCCCGATGAGCGAGGCGAATCTCGCCCAGCGCCGGGCTCAAGCCGACTCCGTGCGCCTGGGCGCCGATATGGAGCTGGAGTTCCGCCCGGTGCGGGTCGGGCCCGCGGGCTACGCCAGTCATCACGACTTCGCCTTGGCCGAGTTGTCGATCGTCGATGCGGCCCTGTCCGCCCAGGACGAGGGCTTCGATGCCGTTTGTATCGACACGATGAGCGATTCCGGGGTGACGGTGCTGCGCTCGATGCTCGACATCCCGGTGATCGGGCCAGGGCGCCATGCCATTCTGACTGCGCTGATGCTAGGGGACCGCTTCTCTATTTTGGTGATGTGGGACCGCTGGAAGCCGCTCTATGCCAAGACGCTGGCCGAGTTGGGGCTGGGCGCGAAATGCGCCTCCGTCCGCTCGATCGGCGTGCAGCCCGACAACCAGGCGCTGCTGGCGGGCAAGGAGGATGCCGTGTTCCCGCTGCTGGAGCAGGCGGCGCTGCGGTGCGTGGAGGAGGATGGGGCCGACGTAATCCTGCTAGGCTCCACCACGATGCACCAGGCGCACGCCTACCTGGCCGTCCGGCTGCCCGTGCCGGTCATCAATCCCGGCCCGCTGACCTACCGGCTGGCGGAGTTGGCGATTCGTCTGCGATTGCGGCACAGCAGGCTGACCTACCCGCAACCGCGCGTGGACCGGCGGGAGATGATCCGCGCCATGGGCAACGCCGGCACTGCCGCGATGCCGGCGCGCTGAGGAGGCGCCATGCCAGGCATCTTGGTCATTGCGTGCTTCCCGACGGACGAAGCCGCGCTGATGGCGCAGCGGGAGCAGCTGGCGGCTGCCAACCTATCCCTCGATATACAGCTGACTTGGCGGGGTGTGAAAGCCGGCCCTGACGCGGTCACGAGCGCGCCGGACGAGATGCTGCTGGACATCGCCGTATTCGAGGCCGGGCTGGACGCGGAGGCCAAGGGGTTCGACGCCGTCTGCATCGGCGCTTTCAACGAGGGTGGGACGGCGGCGCTGCGCTCCGTGCTCGGCATTCCAGTCGTGGCGCCGGGCAAGGCGACGATGCTGCATGCGCTGACGCTCGGCGCGCGCTTCGCAATCTTGGCGCAGGGGCGGCACGCGGTCCTGCGGCATCGCAAAGCGGTGAACGCATACGGCCTTGCGGCGCAATGCGCGTCCGTCCGCGCTGTGGAGCCCGACGCGGCATTCGCGACGGCGCTGGAGGAGGCCCGGCGTTGCGTGGAGGACGGCGCGCAGGTGATCCTACTCGGCACGACCACCATGCATCAGGTCGCCGCGCATCTGGCCGAGGTTCTGGATGTGCCGGTCATTGATCCCTTCCCGCTCTGCCTACAGCAGGCCGAGACGTTCCTGACGCTCGGCCTTCGCCATAGCCAGCGCGCCTATCCAGGCCCGGTCGTACCGCGGACCAACGTGCTCCGCGCGTTGCTGCAAGGAGGTGCGGCGTTCGAAGCAGGGTGGTGAGGCGTTGGTGCACTCGACAGATTCAGGGCGAGTTGGCCCCAAATCCCAAGTTGCTACGCGGTGACCGGCTGGCGCTGGACGGAATCTGGGCGTCCGACCGGCCAACATCCGGTTAAGCACTGCCACGCCGACGGCAGCCTCAGTGTCTGTCCGGGATCATGCCGTTAAAAACGTTCGCTCGCAGCACGCGGGCTTGCACGAACCGAAGAACCAAAACGCAGCACGCATCGAGTGACCAGGCCTGAGCCGGACTGGCGTCCACGCGAGAAGCCTCAACCTGATCAATGACATGATCCTGGACAGACACTAAAACAACCTTCTCTGAAGGCTCTTGTTCGGTTCCGGGGTGGTGGCTTTTGGGCCTGGGTTGGGTGGCGGACGTATCCCTGATCTGATGGTGGGAGCGCGACGCCCCGCCTCGCGCGAGGAGGTTTCGCCATCATGGCCGCACCGGACTTGGTCAACATCTCGGGCCTGATGGACGACGCCAAGTGCTTCGCCTTCGTGCGCCAACACCGCTGGCCAGAGGGGGTGTGTTGCCCTGGGTGCGGCAGCTCTGCGGTGATCCGGGACGGGTGCGACGACACGCAGCCGCACCGGCAACGGTATCGTTGCAAGGCGTGCACGGGGCGCTTCGACGACTTCACCGGCCTTGATGCCGCTTTGCGGCATCTCCCTCCGGGGGATCGCTACGCGATGGTGCTGGCCGGGCACCACCAGCCGCTGCGCGTGTGGGTGCTTTGCCTCCCCTTCATGGGGCTGAACCTTCCCAACCGGCAGATCGCAGGCGAGCTGGGCCTGGCCGTCTCGGACGTGCAGGCCATGACAGAGCAGCTGCGCCGCGGGCTGGCCGCCAGGACGCCGGCGGTGGAGCTGACGCGTGAGGTCGAGATCGACGAGGTCTACGTAGTGGCCGGGCACAAGGGCCAGCCTGCGGCCGTCGCCAAAAGGGGCGGCTCGGACGCCGTCGCAAGCTGGCAGGCGCGCCGGGATGCGGCACGCTGGCGAAGGACAAGCCGCCTATCCTCGGTCTGATCTAGCGTGGCGGCCAAGTGGTGCTGCGCATGCTGGCCAACGTGCGGCAGGGCACGATCATGCCGATCATCACCGCCGCGGTCGCCCCGGGCACCCTCGTCTACACCGACGAGTATGGCATCTACGCGCGCCTGCCAGCCTGGGGCTACCTGCACAAGACAGTCTACCATGGACGCGGCGAATACACCCACAACGAGGATGGCGACGGCTTCTGCGAGGTGCACGTCAACACGATGGAGGGGTTCTGGTCGCTGCTGCGCTCCTGGTTGCGCCCACATCGGGGCATCTCGGAGGACAAGCTGCCGCTCTACCTCGGCTTCTTCCAGTTCGTGCACAACGCGCGCCGGCGCGGCAAAGCCCTGCTCGGCGCCCTCGTCGCCGGCTTGGTCGCGTGACGTGCCTGCCACCACCCCGGAACCCGACAAGAGCCATACCGGAATACCAGGGCTGCCCGCCCGGGGTCGTGCGCCGCGGCGCCCGCCATGCCTCGATAGCTTGGTCCGTGAACCGTAAGCGGTGCTCCGCCACCCTGACCCTTGCGGGTTGACGGTCAGGTGGCTTTCGCGGTGGGCCATACTCAGGACATCGGCTCATTGATGAGTGCCTGCGGCCAGCCGTGGGCCAAGCGGGTCA
>JAABUK010003092.1_pt1 | contig 28593 bp, 31 predicted proteins | sample 5559141 | NCBI WGS metagenome assembly JAABUK01 (sample SAMN10711869, study PRJNA513367) | rock metagenome | isolation source: Antarctica rocks | place: Antarctica: Victoria Land, Pudding Butte nord | collected 2016-01-03
AGAATCTGAGAAAAATGAAGAAGATTCTTGATATTCAAATCACTTGCAACAGAAAGACATGAATCTTACGAATGAATCAAACTCACTATCTTCATGATGTTCTTGAAAGACTCAACATGAAGCAAGATAAGCACAAAACAACAGATCTTTCAATGAATGAATATGATGCTCTTTGTTCAGCTGAACTTGAAGACGTGAGAATCGATCAGCATGAGTATCAACAAGTCATTGAAAGTCTCATGTATGCTGCAATTCACACTCAACTCAATATCATCTTTGCTCTCAATTGACTAAGTCAATATTTCAGTGATTCTGCAAAACATCATGAACACATCTTGAAGAAGTTGATGTAATACATTCGTTTCATCATTGATTTAGACATCATGTACGAAGTTAGTGAGAGCATGAAGTTAGTAGAATACTCTGACTCAGACTACATCTTAAACAGACTAAATTGCAAGTTGATTTTTATCTACATCTACATGCTTGATGAAGAATCAGTCTTCTGAATGAGTTGAAAGCAAAAGTTCGTTGTCACATTGATCATTGAGACAAAGTACATGACTTTATCAATCTGCGTCAAGAAGAGTCTATGAATCAATCAAGTGCTCAAGAACATGAATCTGACAAAGTACTTAAGCATTAATCACAATCACGTCGATATTCTTGAGAAGATTACTCATCAATCTGTCTCACTTACGCAGCTTAAAGAAGATAATCAAGCGACTCTTATGCTGATTAAGAATGCTCATATTCACGAATGATTGAAGCACATCAACATCGCTTATCATCACATTTGAAATCTGCACAAGAAGAATCAGATCTCAGTGAACTTCGTTTCTAGTCAAGATATGATAGCAGACGAATTGATCAAGTTACTATCTCAACAGAACTTCAAGAGATTCATTGAACAACTGAGACTGAAAAGCAGTGAAAGCTGAGAAACTTGCAAGCATCAAGTGAAAGTGTTGAGAAGTGCGATGACAGACTCATTTCTAGCAGCTCTTTGTAAACTAGCGTCAGAGAAAAGATCGTGCATCACGACTCAGTCATGTTAGCAGTATATAGATAAAGCAGTCTACGACTTCTTTCTACAATCTGCATAAATTTCATCATATGTAATACTGTTCATTCTACTCTTTCAATACAATGCATGCAAGCATGTTAATTAATCTTGCAAGTCTAAAGAGCAAAGTGTCATGAACTACAACTTCTTAATGTTCTGACTGCGAGATTGCAAAAACTTCATAGTCATGATGTTATTTGATTTCATCATGAAACAAGAGAAGTTGCAATGATCTGCATCATACTTGTCAGAGAAGTCTTGTAATTAGTGATGAGATCATGTGATGAGCATGCATAATTATGATGAGAAATTTAACTGAAAATACTACATTGAATACTTGCATGCTAAACTTAGCAATTCTGAAATTTGCAACTTTCAAATTGAATGTCAATTTGAAGCTGCAAAGCAGTAAGTCAATCAAAGCATCATGAATTTTGAACAATATTTCATCAGACTGTATGCAGATCTGAACTATCATATATTCAATGAAACTTGCATGATGTACTTGCAAATAAAGATTAACAAAATCATCATGAATGAGTTTTTTTGCATCTCATACATCTTTATCAATTATGTTGATCTGTTAAAGCATTTTATAAACATTGACTTGCATTTGTAAAATATTGATGCATTGTTGAAGTTACATTTGCAGCAAAGTAAGAATGCAGCATCTCAGAAGAATTTTTGATTCTCACACAAGAAGATGAAGTCTGTCATTGCAATGAAAAATTTAAAGTTCTCTGCTTCAAGCATGCAGTCTAAAGACGATGCAACACTTAAGTTCAATAAGTTCAAGCAAAATGTTGCTTCATTCAATTTTACATGCTGATCATGCAAAAAGTTGAGACACAAGATTGATAATTTAATATATTTTAACTATGCATTCAGACAAAAGACTTGCAATCATGATGAAAAGATAAAAAAGAGAAAGTCTGATATTCATCATTGAATCATTAAATATAACTATGAAAAGATGATTATCACATGCATTGATAATATTAATATTGACAAATGTTTCTGAGAAAATGCATGAAGCTCATTGTCTTATTAACTCTGAGATTGAGTGAAACTTTATATTGCAATCATGAGTAAAAGAGCATGAGTTATTGAAGAATCATGCAACTTTGAAACAGATTCAGACAATCAATGATCATTAAATTCTTTGCTATGATACACATCAGATCAATATCAAGTTGATCAATCATAAGAAAGTTCATAAAAGTTGAAACATTGAGTTTCATGTTGTAAACATGCAAAAATATGATATGATTCTTGATTATTCATGATTAAATGAGATTGACTCAAATATTCATTAATGTAAGTGTTGTTGATTGTATCAAGAAAACAGCATTCAGCATGCAAAGCAAATATAAGTTAGTCTGTGCAAAATATTGAAATTTGTTGAGCTGATAATGCTTGCAACTAAGAGAAAAGAAGAAACTTATGTAGCTTTGCTTTATCAGCTGCTATTTACAGATGACTTATTGCAAAATGCAGATCATCAGACTGCAAAATGTAATGCACTTCAAGTGAAAGAATCAAAGATATTCTTTGTTATTCAAGATTTCAAGAAAGTGTTTTCTGAGATTCTTTCTGATAGTTTGAACATGCATGATCAGATAAAACATTTCATTGATCTGATGAAAAGCAAAATGTTTTGCATCGAGTTTATTTATAAAATAACACAAGATGAGTTCACTGTGATATGAAACTATTTAGACAGTGTGTTAAAGAAGAAATGAATTCATTCATTAAGTAGTTCTGCAAAAGCATCTGTGTTGTTTGTAAAGAAGTTGAATAAAAGTCTTTGTTTATGCATAAACTATCATGATCTCAATGAAATAACAGTAAAGAACAATTATTCATTGTTTCTACTGTCTAAGACGCTGAATTGCTTTGCTCATGCAAGACACTTTATCAAAATTGATATTTGCAACGTTTATCATTGCATTTGAATTTGTAAGAGTGATGAATGAAAAATGACTTTTCATACATGCTATGATCAGTTTGAATATCAGATGATGCTCTTTAAATTGACAAATGCTTCTGTAATCTTTTAGTTTTATGTAAATCATGTGTTTAAGTTATTTATAAATATTTGCTGCGTGATATATTTGAATGATGTCTTAATATACTTTGAGACGAAAAAGCAGCATTGAAAGCATATATGCAAAGTTCTTTACATGCTACTGAAATATCAACTGTATATCAAGCTGTTGAAATGCACTTTCAATCATGACAAAGTTATCTTTCTGAAGTTCATGATAAAATGAAAAGATATTCAGATAAAACAGTTTTATATTAACGTAATCACTAGCTGATCTGAGCTTAAGTTTGTAAAGAACATTCTTATATTCTTAAGATTTGCAAGATTTTATTAACAATTTATAAGAGAATTCTTTCAAATCATCGCGCTTTTAACAGATCTGATCAAGAATGCAAAGAAGAAAATGATGCATTTGCTCTTCGCAATAACATTAAAAGCAAGAAAAGCTTTTGAAAGATTGAAAGCAGTTTTTATCAATGCTTTCATTTTGAAACACTATAATTGAAATGCAGATCTTTGCATGAAGATTGATGCATTGAATCATGAAGTCAAAGACATGCTTAATCAGAAGAGCAAGACTGATCAATAATATTTCATTGCATACTATAGTTATAAGTTCAAAGAAGCTGAAGTATGATGAAACATGCATGACAAAAAGTTGTATGCTATAGTTCTTGATTTTAAGAATTGACAACATTATCTTCAGAGTAGCAAGCAATTCATATGTGTAATAACAAATCATAATAATCTTTGTTACTTTATGATGATGAAGAAACTCAATGTATGACAGATGCACTGAGCTGAGAAATTAACTGCATTTGACTGTTGCAAGCGTGCATCTCAAATTAGTCTAACATAAATCATGTTAAACTATCATAGACTAGTATAGAACTGATGTTGACACGCTAGTGATCTAGCGCGTCTTCGTGAGTATAAGACTCTTGATGTATTTCATCTTCTTTCTTCTTTAGCTTTGAACTTCTAGTTAGAATACATTCATATGATTCGCTTTATGCAAACTCATAACATTAGTTCAAAGCTTATTAATCTTGCTATCAACGTGTAGATGATATAAAAACAAGTTACACAATTCAGAAGTTGAAATCAGAAATTTCGACAGCAGAATCAGAACTTGAACTCAGAAAGCTCAATAGAAATCACAAATTTCTAAAGAAGAATCTTGATTTGAAATCAGAAATTTCAATAGAATCAAAATCAAAAAACACGAATGCGTTGCTCTTAACTAACTTTTTATTGAACTCGTCATCAGAAATCAGAAATTTTAGCAGTACTCAAACTTAGAAAGTTTGATAAAGTACTAGTCGTTGCTTGAATTCAGAAAGTTCAATAGAGTAACATCAGAATCTTTTAATCAGCAACTTTCTATTCATATCATGACTAGAAGCTCAAAATCAGCGAGCATTGCTCATTATGATCTTCAAAATGCTAGAAGAGAATCACTTCTATCACAAAATCAAACAGCATCAGAAGAAGAAAACATGAATGCATCATCAAATACAGAAGAAAAGAACATAAACATGTTGCTTTTTGATCATAAAATGATCAAGATCAGCATCAGCACTGAACTGAATGCTTGAATAAGCACTTATGAAGCAAATGACATTGTTGTCTTTATCAAGTACATATATCAACAGCACGACATCAAGATCAAGATTCACAATGACATGATTCAAATGTTAAAAGATGTCAACAAGATAAACATCACATTGAAGATTATGTAAACATGTTTGCAGAAAGAGAATAGAAACAAGAATGTGATTATACATCATTTAAAAGCTGCATTAAGTTGACAAAGCACTTCAATTTCTGAAGATCAATCTTTGAAGTTAATTAAGTTACTTGATTCATCATTGTTTGAAGATTTGTCGCAAAATGTAAACAATTAACTATCATGAATGTGAAATAAGCTGAAGATAAACAAGAATCACTTTTTTATCAAAGAGTTGAAGATTGTTTACATCAAAAGTCGAGTCAGTGAAGCTGCAATCAAGCACATAGCATCATGAATGAAAGACACATTTTTGAATCTCTTTCTAGAAGTTGAAGAAGTACTATCGATCATTAATAAGATGTACAATGATCTCAATCATTGTCACATGACTCAACAATAGTACTTGAAGCTGTATTAAAACAAGATCTTCTTTCATGAATTTTGAATGAAATTTCAGAGATTTAATGCAGAACTAGAATACAATAATAAGATTCTACTAAATGATCTTCAGCATAAGATCAGCTCAGATCTTCAGCAAGCAACATTGACAAATCTCATCGAGTGTTTAATCACGTAATTAGGCGGTAAATTAGATGATTTATCATTTTGATCAATCTTTCTTCTTATAAGATCACTTTGACGTGATTAGCTGCAGACGCATGCCTAATAGCTTAAATGGCACGAATCATCAAAATGACATGAATCATCAAAATGTTGAGATCGTGCCTAGAATCTAACCACACTGCAGCGAGATAGTGCGTAGCTGAATAGAATGTTTGATCAATAGAGATAGCTATAACTAGAATATTAAGAATACAGAAGAAATCAAAGAGAATTTCGAGCTGTATCTATAGTAGGGCAAAACAAAGGGAACGAAGCAGGTTTGCTCGAGTATCGAAAGCGCTAGAATAGAGTATCGAGACTGAGGTTTAACATGAGTCAAAACCTCTAGAGCTTATTGACTAGAAAACTCTATTCAATTTCGACACACTCGTAACATTATCTTCTTCTCTTTAAAAGTCATGTCTCTATGACTTGTAGTGTAGTTCATAGCACTGACGTAGAGTCTTGATGCCTGCCTTTCTATCAACCTTTCTATTGATTCAAATCAACCCGTCAAATGCCTATTGTAGCAGGCTCACTATGTGAAATAGAGTGATCATTGAAGCAGGCTCACTAGTCGACTTGCTCATCGAAGAGGTCGGCTATCGGCTTGCTCTTGAAGCAGGCTCACTAGTTGCACGTGAACGTGAGGTAGACCGGTTCACTGGTAGGTAGGGCGATGTGAGTAGGTAGATCATCGCATTGACAGCGCCTTTGTAGCAGGCTCACTAGATTGACCTTGATTCGGATCGAGCCGAACCGAATTTGATGGCACAGATTGTTTTGACTCGACTGATTCACGAGCTTGGGGGGGAGGGGGTTGAACAGGTTGTTTTCACTCGTCTGCTTCACGAGAATGGGTTGATTCTCAAGCAATCCACGAAGGTTCTTTATCGTCGATCCTATTAATCGGGTGAACTGTGCCTACTTAATGAGCGATAGGTCCTCTAGCAATTCAAACAGCCTCGCCGTTGATTCTATTGACCCCCTGATGTTGTTCTGTCTTTCGGTTGCGTCGACCACCAGGTAAACGAATTTCTTTAGACTCGTTCTGCCTAGACGAGTATCTTGAATGGGTAATGAAACCGGTATCGTGTGGTAAACGGATTCTTAATATAATGTTGGGACCGTGCCTAGAATCTAACCACACTGCAGCGAGGTAGTGCGTAGCTGAATAGAATGTTTGATCAATAGAGGTAGCTATAACTAGGAAACTAAGAATACAGAAGGAAGAAGACGGTTCCGAGCTGTATCTATAGTAGGGCGAACAAAGGGGCGAAGTAGCCGGTTTGCCAGGGCTCGGATAGATGAAATGTTCCAGCATATTCCGATCCGGAACATCGTTGTTCCTTGTCCACATACCGAAATCCCTAGAGCCTATTGGCTAGGCCCTATTCCATCCCGACACGCTTCGTAACACAAAATGACATGAATCATCAAAATGGCACGAATCATCAAAATGACATGAATCATCAAAATAACACTGCTGACACTGATTGTTCTGATTCTATATGCTCAATTCTATATGCTCAAGCGCATGCAAAAGCAAGGTATTAAATCAATGAATTTATTATCTAACTAGCTATCTAACCATCTATTTGAACGAATTGTTGACTATGTAGGATATTCGGTAGAGAATCATAAAGGGAGCCATGAAGAATGCTCGGTAGGGAATCATGAGGGCTGTTTGGTAGGGAAACATGGAGGGTGCTCGGTAGGGAAACATGGAGGGTGCTTGATAGGGAAACATGAAGGCTGTTTGGTAGGGAAACATGGAGGGTGCTCGGTAGGGAAACATGGAGGGTGCTCGGTAGGGAAACATGAAGGGTGCTTGATAGAGAAACATGAAGGCTGTTTGGTAGGGAAACATGAAGGGTGCTCGGTAGGGAAACATGAAGGGTGCTTGATAGGGAAACATGAAGGCTGTTTGGTAGGGAAACATGAAGGGTGCTCGGTAGGGAATCATGAAGGCTGTTTGGTAGGGAATCATGGAAGGAGCCATGTAGAAAGCACTGTTCGACCCATGTTATGCGTTCGACCGACGGGTAATTTGAAGCATGTAGGAAGTTTGGTAGGGCGTTTGGTAGAAAGCTCGGTCGGAAGCTCGATCGGAAGCTCAGTAGAAAGCTCACTAGAAAGGTCAGTAGAAAGCTCGATCGGAAGCTCAGTAGGAAGCTCACTAGAAAGCTCGGTCGAAAGCTCAGTAGAAAGCTCAGTAGTAGAAAGCTCAGTAGGAAGCTCAGTAGAAAGCTCAGTAGAAAGCTCAGTAGAAAGCTCGATCGAAAGCTCAGTAGGAAGGTCGGTAGAAAGGTCAGTAGAAAGCTCGGTCGGAAGGTCAGTAGAAAGGTCGGTAGGAAGGTCAGTAGAAAGCTCGGTCGGAAGGTCAGTAGAAAGATCGGTAGGAAGGTCAGTAGAAAGGTCGGTAGGAAGGTCGGTAGAAAGGTCGGTAGGAAGGTCGGTAGAAAGGTCGGTAGGAAGGTCAGTAGAAAGCTCAGTAGTTCTAGAGAATTTGGTAGAAAGTTCGATATCGAGTCATGAAGGATGCGTTCTATTGAGCTAGTTAGCATTGTTGAAATACAATTGTTGTTGTTCTAGAAAGTAGAACTACGAAGGAAGAAAGAAGTGGGAAGAAGTAAATCCCCTGAATCCCCTGAATTTCCTAGCGTCGATCTTCGGCTGGGAGCGGAGATTACTAACCACAGGGGTAACAGTACCGTTCTCAAGCCATGTAGAAAGCATTGTTTGAAGCACTGTTTGACTCGTGTTATGCGTTCATAATTTGAAGCATGTAGAAAGTTTGGTAGGAAGTTTGGTAGGGAATTTGGTAGAAGGTTAGGTAGGAAGTTCGGTATCGAGCCATGAAGGGCGCGTTCTATTGAGCTAATTAGCATGTGCTATGAAGCATTTATGAAGCATGTATGAAGCATACTATGAAGTAGGTCATGAAGTAGGCCATGAAGCGAATGACGTGTGTTTGAACACGTCGCATGAAGCATGTTTTGAAGCGAGCAAGCTGATGAGTAGGCTAACGAGTAGGCTAACGAGTAGACTAACGAGTAGGTAGGGTGATAAGTAGGGTGATGAGCATGTAGGGTGATGAGTAGGATGGTGAGCATGTAGGGTGACGAGTAGGGTGGTGAGCATGTAGGGTGGTGAGTAGAATGGTGAGCATGTACGATGACGAGTAGAGTGATGAGCATGTAGAATGCGAAGAACGAAGATTTTGTCAATCTGACTGTTAGCCATTTAATTATCTATGCGCAACGGTAAATGATGCAATTCACCAGCTATTAGATTTAACTGCGAGGTTAATGACGTAATTAAGTGATGTTTGGTTGAATCTTTGATCTAATCAGCTGTCAACGATGTCAACGATGCCAACGTGATGATTAGCTGCGTGTGATTGACTAATTAGCACTCGGGAATTTGTCAATGAATGTTCAATGAATGAATCACGAATTTGAATGAGTTTATCAATATTTGCATGCAAGTCAATGTTAAATTGACTGAATTGAACACTCAATCAGTTATCAAAGCATCGATGACTTAAGCTGCTTGATTTGCCTCTAGCACATCAACTGCTCGACTCACGTCATCAGTTTCTTCATGAAAGAAACTCAGAAAATTGAATCTTAACTCTATTCAGAAAGAATTGTTTAAGAAAAAACTTTGCTTCAAATGTAAGAAGTCAAAACATAGAGCATATGACTGTCTTAAAACGACTTAAGTGCACGAGATCGCTGCGAATTTGAAAAATGATCTGTCTTTGTCAAAGTAGTGACTGAAAGCAATATATTTATATTCTGTTTCATCAGCATGTCTGATGATTCATTTAATTTCAAGTTGTTCACTGTTAACATCATCTTGAGTAATCTAGAAAAGATATTCAGATTCTTCGCTCTGATAGATATTGAAGTCATTGACATGACTTTCATTGATGAATCTTTGATGTCAAAGCTATGTGAACGCTTTGATATTCAGTCAATACTCGTATAAATGAAGTTCTCGCGCAAACGAAGTTTTCGCGCACGCTAAATTAGTGCTTTCACGAGAATATTAGAAGAATTCATCTATATCTATCTTCATCATCTACAAATTAATTGACAATTGCTTGTACCTCTCTTAAGCATCTCGATGAAGAATTAATTCGAAAATATAAACTATATCATTGAAAATGACGTTGCAATTGCGATTTATATGCATGAACTCTCTCTCATTCTCTCACTCTTTCACTCTTTCTTTCTTTACTTCTTTCTTTACTTCTTTCGTTTTCACTAATTTGTATAATAGACTGTTCAAACAACTTTTCATTGACTCAAAGCTCTTCTCAGATCAATGAGATCTTTACTTTTGAGCTTCAACAAAGCGATTTCATATTTCATATGAATGTAGCATGTGTGAAGATCAACGAAACCTTTTTGAAGTGAATTTTGAAGACTGATCAGCATCATTTGACTGATCGACTTGCTCAGAGTGAGCACATTGAGGGCAAATTCGAACAGGTAGAATCGTTCTACTGAATGCGTGACGATGACGTGTGTTTCAAAGAGACTGTAGAGCTTTAGATAGAGCTTTCGATGAAGCTTTCGATGAAGCTTTCGATGAAACTTTTAATGAAGCTTTCGATGAAGCTTTTGATGAAAGAGCTTTTGATGATGAAGCTTTTGAAGAAGCTTTTAATAACAAAGCTTGTGAAGAAGCTTTTGATGAAGAAGCTTTTGAAAAAGCTTTTGAAGAAGCTTTTGAAGAAGCTTTTGAAGAAACTTTCAGTAGTGTTCTCAAAAACACGGTTTTGAGAAAGGTTTAATTGTTCTTTCACTGCGAGTGATTTGAATGAGTGAATTCAACGTCGTCACTTGATTCGTGACGCTATCGTTTCAATTCAACTTCTGAATTTGCTTTCGCTGTTTCTTTGCTGACTGAACTAGCTTTGTTTGTGCTGAGCTTGTAGATGAAGAAGATAATGAGAAGATAAATGCAGATGAAGCTTTTTTCATAGAACTTTGCTGTTTGAAAACACGTTCTGCAAAGAGTTCAGAATCAGCAGTAACGAAGCTCTTTAGTCATCGATTTAATAGCATGTCATTTTGCTTATTGAATTTTTCTTGAGTCTTGTCTTCAGCCTTCTGATTTCGCTTCTCAATGATCTCAAGATTCAGAATTCTAGCGTTGACGTAGTGATCTTTGAAACGTGTGACACGTTCATGTTGACGACGAGCAGCTAGAAGTAAATCTTCATTAGTACTCTGAAGAAGAACAGATGTAACATAAACAGATTTGCATGTCTTAACAAGCTTCTTCAAAGCTTGAGCTTCAGCAGCAAAATCATCGTTGTTGATCGTTTGCTTCATGAGCATGTTCATCTCAATAGTGTTGAATGAAGTGAATGATATTGAAAATGATACATCGCTTGAGCTTTGAATTGTGATATCTGAAGAAGTGATAGAACGAGGTTTGATGATGATAGAAAGCTTTGATAGAACGATAGTATAATCTAGAAGTGCTAGATCAGATTTGACTCAAGCACTCTGTATGTTGCTTGTTGTCAAAGCAATCTTTCGAGCTTGCAGATACATTTTTATGAAATTCGACTTGTCAATTGAATATTCAGCACTCAATTGAGTAAATGCTTCAAGCTTCAGCTTGTAAATGATGATTAATGACAGAAAGATCTTTACATTCAGAGATTGAAGCAGATCAATAGAATGTGAAGAAAGATATAATAGAATGATGTGATTCTTCTTACAAAACATGATCGCTTCGCTAGTTAAATGAAAGGCGTGTTCATTGATTATCAAGAGACGAAACTTTTCTTGTTGTCATTTTGCTGATTCAGATTCAAAGCATTTCTGAAGTCAATCAAGATTGATTTCGTTGCTGATTCACTCATTATCACTGACAGCTATGTGATTTTTCTTTGCTTCTTCTACATCTTCTACATTCTTCAAAGCATCGAATCAGATCTTCAGATGCATCTTGTCTTTGAAAATGAATCAGACTCATAGAATCACTTTGTCAGAACTCACACACTCAATGAGTGAGACTCACTCTCGATTATCATCTTGAGTCATTGTTGATAGTTGCTCTTTGAAACATATGACTCTGCATTTGCTCGCTATTTTCATGATAAAGTCTTTTTCATTCATGTTGTAAATGTTTGAAGATTGTAGATCATAGTCTTCAAGAATCTGAGTATATAAATCAAATCAGTCATTGATCAGCTTTTCATTATGCGTAGCAGCACGCTCTTTATTCAATGCTTGACTAAACACGAAAGTCAACTTCGTATGACGTTGTAGAAATCTCTGTATTCAATTGATATTCAAATCATCATTCTGTTAACTATTTTGAAGCAACTTCATTGTCATGAATTGAATCTGATTGACTCGTGATGATCAGTTTCAGAAGATCATAAGTAGTATTCAATTAGTCAAAGTCTTTTCTTGTTTAAAGATGAGTCACTGATATTACTGATGAAAGATCTGAGAAGATTCAGAATTGTTGATATGCTCTTGAAGTGTAGATTTCGCGATGTCATGCTGATGAGCAATCTTTCAAAGTGAAAGCTTGAATACATTGTTCTGATAGATTGTAATAGCTAATTGAAGATGCTTTTGCCTAGTCAACTTCAAATGCTTCTTCATGATGATGTGATTGACGTTCAAAATAATGAAGCATCTGAAAATAAAAAAAATAAAAAAAATAAAAATTCGCTTTATCTATTCTGTACTAGCGTGCGCGAAAACTTCGTTTGCGCGAGAATCTCATTTATACGAGTATCATTGTTGAAATCAAAGTTGATTTGATCATATGATGAAATTTCTGATTGAAAGTCAATTACACACGTTCTGTATACATCAATCATGATATAAGAACATAAGAATGAAATGATGCTTCTATTAATAACTTGTTTAGATCAGCACAAGATAATCATTGAAAATCTTTGATTGAAAAGAAATCAAATTTTGATAAATTCTGCAATAGACTGATCATGTCGAGTCGAGTTGAGTTGAAATTTTTTTGAAAAAGTGTCGAGTCAAATTGAGAAGTTGAACTCAAGCACTTGAATTGAATTGAGAAGCTTGACTCAACAACTTGATTCGAAAACTCAACTTGATTCAACAAGATATTAGATAGATGTAAATAACTTGATCAAACAGTTTACATGATTCTTCTTCATGACTTTCTACCATGTTTTCTCGTCATGACTCTCTATCAAAGTCAAACGATCTTCATGTTTCTTCATCATGATTCTTTATCAAACGATCTTCATGTTTTTTCTTATGTTTCTCGTCATGACTCTCTATCAAACAACCTTCATGTTTTCTCTTATGTTTCTTGTCATGACTCTCTATCAAACAATCTTCATGTTTTCTCTTATGTTTCTCGTCATGACTTTCTATCAAACAATCTTCATGTTTTTCCTTATATTTCTCGTCATGATTCTCTATCAAATGATCTTCATGTTTCTTCTTATGTTTCTTGTCATGACTTTCTATCAAACGATCTTCATGTTTTTCTTCATGTTTTTCTTCATGTTCTTCTTCATGTTTCTCTTTATGTTTCTCATCATGTTTTTCTTCATGACTTTCTATCAAAAAGATAATGCAAAAAGATAATGCAAAAGCAAAAAACCGGAAAAATTTCTATATTTAGCTCTCTTGACGTCAAGCTTGAGTTCTTGACAAGTTGAGTTGAGTTGATTCGATTTCTAGTCGAGTCGAGTCGCGTCAAGTTGAAAATATGCTCAACTCAACTCAAATTGAATTGAAAATGTGAGCAATTCAACTTCAAATCGAGTTGAATTTAAAATGTTAACTCGAAACTCAACTTGATGATCAGTCTATTCTGCAAATGATTGATTAATATCATCATTGAAGATTTGAACATCAAAATCTGTTGTTTCAAAAGCAAGCAGTCAATCAGCATTTTACAGATCTGAATCAAGCGAGATCTGTGAAATGAAACGAAAGAACTTGAACTTAATTGTTACGTTAACTATCATCTTGAAGTGACTCACGAATCAGAAACTAGTGAATCAGTTCATTGAATCTGTTTGATTCATTGAATTGTTACTTTTAGTGAAGTCAAGCACTTAAGTTGATCTCAATCAATCTCAACTCATTCAATCATCAGAGAAAGAAGAACTCGTCAATATTGTCATGATCGAAGTCACTGCATATCAAACTCTAGTCAAGAATAAGAAGATCAAAATCTTCTTCTTGATCATTAGTAAAATCAACAAAGCACTTAGCTCAGTTGAAAATTTCGTGAAACTAAATGAAGTGATCTTTGTCATGTCACTAAGTGAACTGAAGAAGAAGCTTTTGATAGTTTATCACAACTTTCTAGATGTCTTCAATAAAGAAAAGACAATGCAGTTGCTCTTACATCAATTATATGATCACAAGATTGAATTAGAAAATGAGAGTCAATCTTCTAGAAGTTAATTGTATTTCATGTCAAGTTACAAATTGCAGAAGATCAAGAAATATTTAGAAAAGAATTTGAAGAAGAAGTTTATTACACTCAGCAAAGCTTTTCTCGCTTCGTCAATATTATTTGTTGAAAAGAAAGATGATAGTCTTTGCTTTTGCATGAATTATTGAAAACTGAATGCTCTGATCAAAAGAGATCGTTATTCAATACTCTTGATAAACGAAGTACTCACTTGAATTCAAGACAGTAAGTATCTGACTCAACTTAACATTATCATCACTGTGATGATTGAATCTACTAGATGAGTAGACGAAATCTATAAGAGTGATATGACAATGTGATATTCTAAGCAGACACAGAATGAGTATATATTATGATAGAGCTAATTATTAAGAAGCTCTCGATAACTCGAGAAGATTGATCAACTATAAAGAGTTTGTCAAGCATTGTCAAGTCAAACACAACATAACTCATGATATATTAAGTTGAAGATATGACGTAGTTTAAACGATGTCTTGACAAAGTCATAAAGTTTCAGAGCTAATTCAGATCTGATCTTCGACTCAGACTCTGATTCTAGCTTCTGATCTAATCTCTATGTGTCAATTCATCATGACAATTGTCTTCTCTTTTAAGTGAGTTCATTCTTGACCTCAATAATTAATGTCTTTGTTTAGTCTGATAAACGATGACGCGTACTCATTGATTCACTCTAGAAGCTCTCGATAAAAATCTTCAAATCTCTGTGAGAAAACAAGAAAAAGAGAAACTTTCAATTGAATGATGATTCATCTTCGATTATAATGCGTATAGATGACAGTGTAGATAGTATATGTGATGTGTAGTTAATATAAATGACAGCAATGATGACATGTAGATAGCACATAGACATTGTTTACATTTCGAGTAAATGATGTGATTGAGATGATAAAGTGTAAACAAAAGTGAATAACAATTGTTGTTTTGTTTATCATTCTTTCAATTCTTTTCAACTTCTCATTTTCTTCAACTTCATCTTTTTTCAATCATGATCATATTTTTATCATTGTATGATTACTTTTGACAAACTTTGAGTATATCTATATCATAAGAGTAAGAGATTTAGATCATGAGTTGTGAATGCACAGCGATGCTCAAAGAAAGTCGTAAGATGATGAAGTCAACTGATGCTTGAATCAAGATCATTACGAAAGTAAGTGATGTTACACTTGAGATTTCATGACTATTACTGCGACTAATAGTATTGTAAGTTTGCTCAAAAGACATCAATCAAGCGTGTTGATCATCATGCTGCTGATGCTAAATCACTCATGATGATGCAGACATTATCAAATTCTGATTGAGAGTTCATTTCTTCTACTATTCAAACTTTTGAGTACATCTTCGTTATCAAAGAGAAAATTTGAAAGACGATGAGAGAAAAAATGATTGCTGATGCTTCATCAATGATCTTGTTGAACTCACAGACTTCGCGAAATTGAAGAATGATGATGAGATTCACTTATTCAACTTCTTGATGTCATTACTGATGCTTTTCAGCTGTCAATTGTTGAAATAAGCGAAAGAAGCATTGCTGATCTCAAAACTCTAAATAGAATGATTTGTATAAAGTGTGCTTGAGTTCTACACATCAAGAATAAAGCATCGCTGTGTGACGTCATCTTTCAGAAAAAGACAATGTACAAGAAGTGTGCTCATTGTGCGAGTAATGAGAGTTTCTGTGTCATAGTGAGTATACTTATATGATATGTTTGCTAAATGCTCATGATTCAATGTCTAGATTCTCGACATCTGCATTTTGATTGTCAATGAATTCTTTCGTCTGCAGAATATTCATGATAGTGCAATTGAGAATGAAGAAGAGAGCGTTGCTCTGATGACATTCACTGCTCATCAGAAAATTCTCTACAAGAAATTGATAACAGCGACGTGTGTGAAGAATCATCTTGAAAAAACTTACAAACTCGAACTTCTAGAGATTTAAAAGCTCATTCTCAAAGAGATGATGATTGTCAATGACATTGTCAGAGAAATTCTGAATGTAAAGTGCTTTGCAATACATTCAATCTTGATTATATATTGTTTCATCAACGTTTCTAATTATTCTAATATATTTTAGCATAATCTGTCGTCTTTCGATTCTCTGTCTTCGCGTCTCAATGTAAATTTGACAATGAGAAAGAAGAAGAAGTCTGCAATCTTGTCTCATGTGAAAGATGTTTGATGAAGTGATGATTGCATGATGTTTGTTGTGCTGTGATGATTGCGCTCTCTTGTTGAGCGCATTTGAGCGTCTTTGCGTCTTTTTCTTCTGTCTGTTGATTTACATATGTGATCATCTCATTAGAAAGCGAAACTATCATAATACAGTGATTCTTCTTTTCTAATAATGAGTTTATGCTTGAAAATGAGTGATTATGCTTTTCGCTCACGTTTCAGCCTCATTTCAAAAGCTTTTATAAGCTTCGAGACATCTTTCATATCTTCGCTCAATATTCATTGATTATATTCAATGAGATATTCTTTTCATTGTATCTTATAATATAAGATTTTCTTTCTTTTTCACTTCTGTAGAATCTTTTCTATCTTTCATTCTTGCTCATCATCAATAAGCTTGAGTACAAGATAATCGAGTATAGAATCATCATTTAGTCTACGATTATATGACTTTAAAAGAAATACATGAAAGACAGAATGAACTCTATAAATGACTGAAAGATTAAGATGATACGTCTGCTTATTTATGAGTTTCTGTATATGAAAGAACTCTATCATCTTATTTGATAGCTTCTTGCTTAACTTTTTCTGTTTCAGATTTTTTGTCAATAGCATGATTAAATCATCAACATTAAAGAACTTAGACTTATGTTTTCAATTATAGTACTTTGTCTGAGCATCAATCGCGTTTTATCATCATTACGTCAACGTGTTTTGCATGTCTTGCAGCATTTCAATGCATTCTTTTGCTGCTGACACTTCTTTTTTCATAGCATTGTTCTCAATGTGTATATTTGTTAAGAGAGAGTGAGTCTCAACAGACATCAGTGACAGCGATGATGATAATGTAGAGTGTATTGTTCTATCTACTAGAATGTCGTGATTATATAGAAGCGCAAAGTCTTCTGAGCTAGACTCATCTTGATAAAGCTAGTTACACACAGCTCGCTCAGAGACAACTCACTTACACACTCTGAAGATCGAAGACTACATTTTAACACTTTTTCTGCTGACAATTCTTCAGATGTGTAGTCAGAACATTTGATCTGTTCATAGATGAATCTTCTTGACTCTCTCATGAGTGAATTTCTTTGACTTTCTCACAGATGAATTTTCTTGACTTTCTCACAGATGAGTTTTCTTGATTCTCTCACAGATGAGTCACTCTGACTTCTTCATAAATGTCTTTGCTGTAAGTCAAGACATGCTATTGATGACGTAATCGCTAGCAAACAGCAATCAGTAGTAGTAGACAGTTGCAGTCATGAGACTGACTAACAACTAGCACTTCAATCAAGAAATGAAATTCTCAAACGCAGCAAGATGCTGATGTTACAGACAAAGAATGAATCATCTAGATAAACATGTTCATCTTGAATCATAAATCGATTCTGAAGTTGTTCTGTCACAAGCGCGTTAAGAAACAGTATTGCATCATGAGACAAATCTCTGAGCTAAATCTAGGCTAGACTTTCACATTGTGACAGAATGCAGAGATTCTATCATGTTATCATATTGTTCTTATAGCATGCTTGCCTTGATGATGTCAATCACTTTCTCAAGACAGAGTCTTCTATATCGATGATTTCATTCAGATGATCTTCAGTATCTCTGCTGTTGTCTTTACTGTTCATCAGAAACAGATTCAGACTTCTTCTCTTGTCTCTACTTTATTGAATTTAGCTTTAGACTCACTCAGATCATTCTAGACTTTCTTTCTTTCTCTCTTTCTCACAATCATCATGAAGTAAGCGAAGATGATATCATAGACGCTGATTGCAGATGAGACGATGCAATTGCAAGTCTTTGTATGAACAAAAAACAAGATTGCAACTAGTTGATGAAGATAAGACGTAGACATGAAATGACGGTTGAAACAATTAAAATCAGATCATAGAATGAATGAGTGACTTAAAGCATTGCATTCAAATAGACAGTGTTGTTTGTAGTTTAACAAGAGAATCAAAAACATTCTCAAATAATGCGTCTTTTAATCATGTCTTCAAGAATCTTTCAGCTCTTTCTAGTAAGTAGCTGAGAGACTTTGTTGCTTCTTCAAGTATGTGACAAGATTTCAGATAAAACTGATCAAAGACGTTAAAATAGAAAGAAAAATCAATTCAATAGTCAAAAGAAGATGTATAACTAGATTGATATTGACGAATCAAATGAAAGCTGAATTGATGATTGTTGATTTTTGATACAATGAATTCAGATTGCTGCTGTATGAGAGTTATAATCTTAATCAAACATGCTTGTATGACAATTGTCAAAGTCAAGTGATAGCTTTCTGCAAGTGTTGAATGTATGTTCGCTGAACATGTCATAGCGAAGTTGACTGCAGTAAACTTGCAGAGCTGACATGATATTATCGATGCTATATGATAGTCTTTGTAAGATCATCACTGCGTAATGACAAGATGTGATTGCTAGACTGATATAGCGTAGTCGAAGAAAGATCTCAAGACAGTTGAATTGCTTGAACAGCGTCAAGTTGTAGCGTGACTGCTGTGATAGAAAGTTCAATCATGTGAAACTGAGAGATTGTTAACAAGATGATGAAGTTGAATACTGATCATTTCGTCAGTCTTTCTGTCTCAGCGCAGAGTATCATGATACTAGTTTCATATGACTCAGCTGTCATGCTCTTGATCTGCTGCAATGAAGACTTAATCTCAGATCTGTTTATACTGATCTGAAAACGCAGCTCATCAGACTGTCTCTTCAGCGTGACTTGAGACTGAATTATACTGATCTCTGTGTCAGTAAGTACATATTTAACCTGATCTTCGTCAGAAATTCTTGACTTTCTCACACTGATCACAATCAGAAGTTAACGAAGGCACAATTAAACCTATGAACATTTACTACATAAATACGTGAATGAGACGATAAACGTGCATCATTCACACTAATTTGAGCTCATAATCTGTTAAGAGAGAGTGAGTCTCAACAGACATCAGTGATAGTGATGATGATAATGTAAAGTGTATTGTTCTATCTACTAGAATGTCGTGATTATATAGAAGCGCAGAGTCTTCTGAGCTAGACTCATCTTGATAAAGCTAGCTACACACAGCTCACTCAGAGACAACTCGCTTACATACTCTGAAGATCGAAGACTACATTTTAACAATATCAAAGATTGACTTGTAATCATACATGACTTTAAAGAGACTACAGTTCAACAAAGAGTGCTTCATTTAATGATACATGAACTCAACTATGAGTAGAAGCGTAGCTCAGTTATCTTGCTTTTCTGAACAATATACTCGTAGATAATGTTTCAGTGTTTGATTCTGTCATTCTGTCTGATTGTCTGTTTGCGAATGAAAGATGATGCTTAGTCGTTGTTTCATCTTTGCATGATAGCAGATCTTTGATCAGAATGCATTGATAAATAAACTATCTTTATTGATAATTATATCATTTGATATCTCATATCTTAGAGCAATCTTCTCAAAGAACAACTTTGCTAACTCTATGACAGTCAGAGTCTTCTTTGTAAACAGATAACGCGTCATCTTCGTGTAGCAATCAACTATCACAAGAATCAAGTCATATACAACTTCTTTTCATTTACTAGGCGACAAATCTGTTATGAAATTCATAGTGATTTCTTTTCATGAGTCTGTGAATCGAGATAACGATCTCAACTCGTCATATGATAAATAACGTTTCATCTTCATTCTCTGACAGATGTCACAAGTATTTATTGTTACGAAGCATGTCGAGATGAAATAAAGCCTAGTCAATAGACTCTAGAAATTTCAATATGTGAACAAGAAACAACGATGTTTCAAATCAAAATATGCTGAAACATTTCATCTATTTGAGCTCTGACAAATCGACTACTTCGTCTCTTTGTTCGCTCTATTATAGATACAGCTCGAAACCGTCTTCTTTCTTCTGTATTCTTAGTTTTCTAGTTAGAGCTACCTCTATTGATCAAACATTCTATTCAGCTACGCACTATCTCGCTGCAGTGTGATTAAATTCTAGACATGATTTCAACATTAAACTAAGAATTCGTTAACTCTATAATATGAGTATCAATATTCATTCAAGACACTCGATGAACAACGAAACAAGTATAAAGAAATTTGTTTACCTGATGATCGACGACATCGAAAGACAAAACAACATCAGAGAATCAATAGAATCAACGAAAACATATAATCATTGAATTGCTAGAGAATCTATCGCTCATTCAGTAGCATCAATTCACTCAATTAATAGAATCAACGATAAAGAATCTTCGTGAATTGCTTGAGAATCAACTCATTCTCATGAAGCAAACGAGTGAAAATAAGCTGTTCAATCTCTCTCTCAAAAAAGCTCGTGAATCAGTCAAGTCAAAATAATCTGTGTCATCAAATTCGATTTGACTCGATTTGAATCAAGATCAATCTAGTGAGTCTGCTACAAAGACGCTGTCAATGCAATGATCTACCTACTCACATCGCTCTATTTATCAGTGAATCAATCTACCTCATGTTTCTGTGTCAACTAGTGAGTCTGCTTCAATGACACGATCAGAATCAATCTCTTCAATGAGCTAGTCGATTCTCTTCTAGTGAGTCTGCTACAAAGATGCTGTCAATGCAATGATCTATCTACTCACATCGTTCTACCTATCAGTGAATCAACCTATCTCATGTTTCTACGTCAAATAGTGAGTCTGCTACAATGACTGTTCTTTTTCTCTCATAGTGAGTCTGCTACAATAGACATTTCGATGATCTGAAAGATTAATAGAAAGATTGATAGAAAGACGAGCATCGAGCTCTTCGTCAGTGCTATGAACTACATTACAAGTCATAGAAACATGATTTTTAAAAAGAAGAAAGTAATGTTACAAAGTGTGTTGAAATGAAATAGAGTCTAGTCAATAGATTCTAGAAATTTCGATATGTGAACAAGAAACAATGATGTTTCAAATTGAAATATGCTGAAACATTTCATCTATTTGAGCTCTGACAAATCGACTACTTCGTTTCTTTGTTTGCTCTATGATAGATACAGCTTAAAATCGTCTTCTTTCTTCTGTATTCTTAGTTTTCTAGTTAAAGCTATCTCTATTGATCAAACATTCTATTCAACTACGCACTATCTCGCTGCAGTGTGATTAGATTCTAGACATGATCTCAACATTTATGTACTCTTTGACATCTTTGATCATACTTTTTCAGTAATATTTGCAATCTAATAGCTCGCTGATCTTGTCAGCATCAAAATGTTTTGCTAACAAGTCATCATGATGATGTTTCAATAACTCTTCTCTGATAGAAAGATCTTCTGAAACATACAATGATTCATTGTACTTTATCATTTCTTGACTATTCAATGTTCAAGCTTCGACGTCACTCTTTCATATACTCGTCGTTTCGTCTGCTTTTAGTTTCACAGCAAATTCATCTTCTTGCTGTAAAATCTTGATGAGCTCGACTATGAATTTACTACTGAAGTTGTATATTGTTTCATGAATTGTTAATACTCTGACAATTGCATGTGAAATGAGTTGTTTGCAATCAATAGTTTCAGCAACAGAATTAAGCTGTTTCTCAGCTACGTTGCAATCTCTATGAGTTGACGTTTTATCATCATGTCTTTTCAAGTTTTCAGACTCAGATCAAGAAATTTTACCTCTCAAGAAATGTACTTCATTTAGATGCGTCTTTTGCATTGTTAAAGTCATGACTCTCAGCAGCATACTTCTGACATGCACTGCTGAACACGTACTTGTGTTTTCATTAACACTGTGAACAAACATCTTCTCGACTTCGTTAATCATTCATGTACAGTAAATTTCATCTGACGACATGCTTTCAACATGATCAACTGAATATCTTCTTTCACTGACACTGTGAACGAACGTCTTCTCGACATCGTTAATCACTCATGTTTATCAGTGAGTTTCATCTTGCAGTTTGCTCTCAACATGTTCTGCTGAGTATCTGTTTATACTTATACTGTGAACAAACATCTTCTCGACATCATTAATCACTTGTATACAGTATAATTCTCTGATCGCTACAAATATAAAGTTATTTAAGCTTTCTATTCTAGTTAGCTTTCGCTGCAGAATGAGCAGCAAATTATTCGCAGAAATGTTCTCATTCTTATAGTCAGATCATCTTGATGATGCATTGATTGAGTTTATCTTTTCTGATCTATGTGCTATTTCAAAGTTGCAGATTGACAATCTCATAACTCATCTGACTTGTCTTTCGTTTAACTTTCAAACGTTTATAAAACTCTTCAGATTATTATGATCAGTCAGAACTTTGACAGTATGATAACTGTCTTTCACATAGTGTCATCAATGTTTAAACATTGCTACTATGACTAGAAGTTTCTGATCATGTGTCTCATAGTTTCTTTCAACGTTTATCATCATTTTGAATCAGAATGCAATTGAATGTCACTGATCTTCGTCATCTGAATGAGACAAAATACTCGCGACTGCATAATTGAACGCGTCGATCTCGATGCATATATGTTGCTCTGAGTCAAAGTGTCTTAGTATAGACATCTTCATAAAGACGTCGCGAAGCTGATTAAAAGCTTGTTTCGCTTCGTTTGATCATATAAATGAGCTCATTTTTACATCTTTTACACTATCTCTCAGCAATTCTGTTAAAGACTCTGCTATCTGAGAGTAGTGATGTATAAAACGTCGATAGAAATTGATGAATCTTAGAAAAACTTGTATTTCTCAATACATCTTTGATCTGAGTCACGTTTTGATGATGTCTACTTTACTTAAGTTCATCGAAACGTCTTCAATGAATATGACAAATTCTAGAAAGTTCACTTTAGTGATGAAGAATTCACACTTCTTCAAGCTAGCATATAGCTTGAACTTTCTTAATCTTTCAAGAATCTGCTTCATGTGATCTACGTGATCAGTCTTCTCTACGAAGAAGATTAGAATGTCATTCAGATAAACAACACAAAAGTTGTTTAAAAGTTCTGTCAAGATTTTATTAATATAAGTCTGAAAGATGACAGACGTGTTGATTAAATTAAACAACATGATCATATATTTGAAGTGATTGTAATGAGTACAAAACGTCGTCTTTCACTCGTCTTCACATTGAATTCTGAGACGATGATAAACGTTCTTCAGATTTAACTTAGTAAACTGCTTGATTTTATTAAGTCTGTCTAGAGTTTCACTAATTAAAGACAGTGAATGACGATTTTTGACAGTGATCTTATTCAAATCTCGATAGTTCACACATAAATGAAGACTATCATTCTTTTTGAGAATGAATAAAATAGACGCGTCAGTCGAGCTGATGAAGTGCTTAATTCATTCTTTCGCTAAGACATCGTCTAAATACTGTTTCAGAATCGCTAATTCTGTGTTTGACAGATTATATAATGATTCATACAATGATTTTGCAGTGATTTCGATTGCATGATCATGATCTTCATGCAAGAGCAATTTGTTGACACTTTCTATCAAGAATACATCTTTGTATTCTTTCAATTCAATGAGTAAAGTCTGCGTTTCAAGCGCGTTTGTGATACAACTCATCACGTTATTCATTGCTTTCACTTGATGTTCAACAATTGACTCTTTGACGATGTTGATCATGACAAGAGCATACACAGTAGACTCATCTTGTAAAACTTTCGCAAATACTTGTGCGAAGAACAACTCAAATGCGTGCTTATCAACGTTGAAACGTCATGTTCTTGCAATCATGTCTATTCAAATACGCTTGAATTGCATACTTGACATACTCAGAATCAAGAGAGATTCTTTCTTGTTGATAGCATAGAAAATACTTATATCTTTTTTCTCTATGTTTCAGCTGTCTCTCAGTTGATAACACATCTTATAAACGTCATAACAATAAACATTCTGATCATTCATTCAGATAGATCTTGAAAGATTGATGTTCAGCAATGACATATCTTGCTTGATGATGAAACGTTGACTAATCACGTTCACTTTAACGTCAATATTCATGTGAATCTTCGTTTCTGTCTTTTGATCTTTCTGTATTACATGCTCTTTATATATAAGAATCTTTACGAAGAGAACTTCTTGTTTTTCCCTTGATGATTTGAAGCATTCATCAAAAGCTTGTCTTTTCTCGAAATCTTGAGATGACTCATATGTAACATTGAATCAATGAGTACTCGATTTACATCAGATTCTTTTGATCTGTTCTTGATCTTTTCATCTTTACAATCAGTAAAGTAATGACTTTTTTGATTGCATGTATAGCACGTTATATTGAACAAATTCTTGCTATAACGTAACAAAGTATGTAAGCTTGTCTTCAACAAAGAATTGAATTTAGTTGATTGATGAAATTTCTTTCGCTTTGAATGAGTCTTTTTATTGACTCTATCTCGATCATATGAGTCTTCGTCTCAAGATCATTTCGACGACAAGACGCGCTTCTTTTGCAAGTTGATTTTCAATTAAGCAACAAGATTGATTAAAGCATCTTGTGTAATGAAAATCGACTGCACATTAGTAATGATCATGCGCAGCTCAGATCTCAACTTGATGAATAAATAAGCTCACTTATGCTCATTACTATACAATGAAAGTTGATGTTTCAGAGTGCTTAGATAGACTGCAAATGTTCATATCATCTGATCTAAATGTTGCAATGCATTCACATACTGCTGAGTCACGTTTATGCTTTGATTCATTGAATTCTCGATTAAATTAAGAAGAAAGTCGGTAAAATCAAATCACGTCTGCTGAGCTGCAGACATAGTCTCTTCATGATTGAATCAAAGCTTCTTTGATTCACTCTTGAGATAGATCATGCAGTACAAAATCTTTTTCTCATCACTTTCAAAATGTCAAAAAGTATTTTGAAATGAGATTTTGATGTCGCGAATTCACTCTCTATGCTCTCTTATGATTTTGTCATGATACTTCTTCAAGAGCATTGAAGATCTTTGCTTCTGCAAGACAATCTTATAATGACTTCGTTTCATCATCATTGACATTATGAAAACAACGATACGTAGATCATTCAAGTTCTCAGTGAAAGCTTGAATAAAAGTTGAATGACTTCTCTTCATCGTTTCAACGACTTGCAGAGTCTCAATCTCTGATCAAATAGCTGCTAGCTTCTGTTTCTTTTGCAGTTCATCACGTTGAAGCATTGCTTGTGTCAGCTGTTCATTAATGTCAAGAGAGAGTTCATCTTCTGCTTCTTCACTTTCTGATTTCATTATGCGACGTTCATTTTCTGATATAGTGTCTTGCAAAATTAAGACATCATTGTTGCAACTTTGTTGCAATCATGTTGCTGTTGTCATGCTTGAATATCAAATCATCATCTTTAAAAAGAGTTTGAAATAATTAGAACTGTGATGATTAAGTCTACTAAATGAGTAAACAAGATCTATAAGAGTGATATGACAATGTGATATTCTAAGCAGGCACAGAATGAATATATATTATGATAGAGCTAATTATTAAGAAGCTCTCGATAACTCGAGAGAATCAATCAACTATAGAAAGTTTGTCAAGCATTGTCAAGTTGAGCACGACATAACTCATGATATATTAAGTTGAAGATATGACGTAGTCTAAACGATGTCTTGACAGAGTCATAGAGTTTCAGAGCTAACTCAGATCTGATCTTTGACTCAGACTCTGATTCTAGTCTTTGATTTAACTTTTATGTGTCAATTCATCATGACAATCACGTTCAATAAATTGCACATGAGTTCAGAAAGCGAGAATTTAACAACTTTTGTTACTTTCTTTAATGTTTACAAGTATAAAGTAATGTTCTTTGAATTAATCAATGAACTCACGTTCTTTCAGCACTATATCAACAATGTATTGTTTAACTGTCTGCACAAGTTTTGTTAAACATACTTGAATGATATTCTCATTTATAGTAAGATCTTGAAAGAACATAAAACTTATGTGAAAGAAGTGCTAAGCAAGCTTCATGAAGTCGATCTGCAGATAGACATTGACAAGTATGAATTCAAGATTCAGAAAATCTCGTTTCTTAAACTACTGATATTCATCAATGATCTACGAATGAACTCTTGAAAAGTAGATGTGATTCAAAGCTGAGAAGTGTCATGATTGTTGACTCATGTGCAGATCTTCATTGACTTCTGCAATTTCTATCGATGATTCATAAAGAACTTCTCAAAGATCATTCAACTCATGATAAAGCTGACTTGAAAAAATCATCTCTTTGAATGAACAGAGATCTGTCAGATGATCTTTGAAGAACTAAAGCAATAAATGACAACAGTTTTCGTTCTGAAGCATTTTGACTCGATCAGAAAAGCTATTCTGAAAATAAACTTCTTGAACTATGTGAACGACGAAGTATTGTCTCAATATGATGATAAAAACATTCTACATTCAATGATCTTTTATAGCAAGAACATGATTCTCGCAGAATGCAACTACGAGATCTATGACAAAAAACTGCTGATCATTATTCACTGTTTGAAACATTGACATCTTGAATTGAAATGTATGAATATTTTAATCAAGATCTTCATCTATCATCTGAATTTAAAGTACTTCATAATCATCAAAGAACTGACTCGACGATAAGTTAAATGAACTGAGAAGTTATCTGAATATAACTTCAAGATCATATATCAGTCGAAAAAACAGAATCTGAAAGTCAACGCGCTGATCAGAATATCAAACGTCAAGTCAGTTGAAGCAAATGATGATTGAAAGCTATATCAGCATCAGATGCTATTGTCAGAAGACAAATTTAAGCTGCAGTCAATAAAAGCTGATCAAGAAGATGATCAGAAAGCTGATCAAGATCTGACTCAGATTCAAAACAAGAATCGAACGTTAATGAAAATTCGGTCGAAGAAACGATTTTTATTCAGAATCAAATTATAGTTGAAAATTGAACGAATCAACTGTGCTTCAATATTTGAATAATCATGAAACAAAACAGAAGAACTTGTCAAGATATTGATTTAGACAATTGCAAAGTACTTGATGAAGTACTCTGAAAAGATGATAAATTATGAGTTTCTCAATCAATGATCATTCAATTAATAAGAAAAGCACATAATCTTTTGATCAATGATCACTCTGACATGAATCAAATGTTGAACTTGCTGAGACAATCATATTGCTGGTCGAAGATGAGAATGATGATCAAACACTACATTTAAAACTGTTATGTTTGTTGTAAATCAAAAGCATCGAGAGATTGAATCAATGAACTGCTGAAGTCATTGCTCATACTTAAGCAGTGATGACAGAACATATCATTAAACTTCATTATCAATTTATTAGAAAGTGATGAAAACAACGCGATTCTGACAGTCATAAATCAATTGTTTAAGAAACGACATTATATATCATGTTGATCAGATAACGAAAAAATCTTCGCAGAATAAACAGTCAAGCTACTGTTGATATGAGTCTTCAGAACTCATGAACTATCAAGATCAATAATGTTTAATCGTGATTCACAATTCATATTGATTGTCTGAAAGTCTTTATGTCTGAGACTTGACATCAAGATGAAACTATTCACAAACTATCATTCGCAAATTGATGATCAAACAGAAAGAGCGAATCAGAATGTGAAATGATATCTATGAAGTTATTGCTCATATATGCAAGATGATTGATTCATCTGATTATTTATGATTGAATTCATTGATAACAATGCTATTTCGTTGTCAATTGAACAGTCAACATTCTTTCTGAATAAGAGCTTTCACTCTCATATGAGCTTCGATTCAAACTCAATTGAATATGAGATCACTTAAGCTAGAATCGAAGCAGATAAAGCAGAGAATATATTCAAACACATGAAATGATCACTAGCATTAATCAAGCAAGTCTTAGCAAGAGTCAGAGTCACAATGAAGAAACAGACTGATAAGCATTGAAAGAAAATGATTTACAAGATAAATGACATGATGTTTCTGAATTCTAGAAACATAATGATCTCACAATCATCAAAGAAGCTAAACAATAAGATGCTAGAATTCTTCAAGATTTTAATTAAGATTGAACATGTTTATTGACTGAAACTGTTGTTGACTATGAAGATTCATTCAAAGTTTGCGTTAAATCTGCTGCAACTAGATTCAAAAAATGCTTTAGAAGAACAATGAAATGAGTCATCTGATTTTATAGTGATTAAAGACAAAGATGAATGAGAAGTAAAGAATGTATTGAACTTCAAACATTATGAACGAGACAAATGACTACAATATTGTGTCAATTGAAAAGAATACAACGTTGATCTACATTGATACAACGTCGATGAAAGTGAATTCAAAAATTACTTGAAAGTTATTAATGACTTTCATGAATGTTATTTGAACAAGTCAAGATAGAAATTGACTCAAGAAAGTGTCACGAACTGAGAGCTGAATGAAATCAGAATGAAATTCTAATAACTAGATTTTAAATACAAGACGTTGCACGAAGAAGAAAGAAAAGAAAGAGATCATTCAGAGATTCTTATACCTCATGAACGC
>JAABUK010003093.1_pt1 | contig 28587 bp, 14 predicted proteins | sample 5559141 | NCBI WGS metagenome assembly JAABUK01 (sample SAMN10711869, study PRJNA513367) | rock metagenome | isolation source: Antarctica rocks | place: Antarctica: Victoria Land, Pudding Butte nord | collected 2016-01-03
TGGAGGGGGCGAATAAGGGGTTGGATGAGTTGAAGGGGGGGTGGTTAGTGGGACGAAGTTGGTGCTTGAGGGCTTGAATGGGCGAAATCTTAAGATGTCTATGGTATTGGCAGGTAGTCTAGCATTGCACGCATTGAGACAGGTCAAAGCAAGGGCTAATTTAGTAGATGTTGTATAGCTTATAGACTCGTATATATGTCTGAAGAGCAATAGTCCATGCGAAGTAGAGGGCGGTTAATCTTGGGTTTCCAGTCCCCCCTTTGACTCACTCCGACTCCCCCTCAACTAATCTCGGCTGACCTAGCACCCACCTCCGATCGCCAGAACATGGAAGAAAGTGTTGTAGGTCCTCCTTGGCGGCTTACTCAGCAGAGACCTATTTCCTTCTTCCTTGCTAGTCTGCGTAGATAGCTTCTTCTTCATACACTTATTCATCAGGTTATGAGCTCTTAACGCTTCAAAATAAGCGCAAACAGAGCTGTATTAATATAGCGTAACTGTTATATCCTCTTAAATCAATGCCTGCAGATATCAGAGTCTCTTCACGCTTGAAATCGCAGAATTCTGGGAGTGAGCGATCGAAAACGTCCGCAATCTCTATAAGATCTGCAGTAGACTCTACAGAAGATCTTCATACCCCTTCTTAAATCACTTAATTAGGCGAATTAATAATGATTAAACGAAATTATAATTAATTAAATGATATTAAGTGAATTCTGATGTAGAATATAACCGCAGAAAGTCAGTCATCATTCTTATTATCACTTATAACGCCCGAATATAATATACCGATCTTAGTAAAGAAATTTCGTAAAGATCTAATCTTTTATAAAATCAAAATAATCATAATATTAATGGATTCAGAGACATTCTCTTAATAAGATAGTTAATTAAGAAGAAAGATAAGCGGATTATCTGCGTTAGACGTGTTTAAAGATTATTTAGAAGATATTGAGTTAAAACTTTATAAACGCATTAAAATAACTCTTTAAAAACTAATTCTAATCTTATTAGCTGTGAATTTAAGAGCAGAATTTAAAGATAAATTAATAAATAAGACTTACTCGATTTTACGAGCAAGATTTGCTAATTCTAATGTAGCTGCTTATATTATAATAGGTGTTAAGCTATATCTATTAAGGCAGGCTTCTAAGAAGTTCATTCTAAACTATATTACTAAATAAAATAGTTAAAAGACTTAATATAAAACTTCTGAGAGTGATTTAGATTCTAGAATATAAATAAGTATCTTTATAGCTAATCTATAATTTCAATATAATAAAGAGATCTTTCTTAAGATAACTAAATAGAATAATAAAGATTCTGATTTTAAAGATCTTAAACAGACTCTAATTCGCGTGTTTATTTTTGATAAAAATTAACGCGAATTTTGTTATTCATTTGCGTTAAGAGCTACTGAAAAGTTAAATAAGCGAAATAAGAGAAATGAGCGAAATAACCGCAATTTCAGTTCTGAAAAAGATATGAAATTAACGTGTATTCATTATAACTATATCGACTATATAATTGAAGGCTACTAATTAAAATATTCAGAAAAACAATCTTTTTAAGACTCTTTAGAATAGAATAGATTTAGAAATAGAGAATTCACGGAGAAAGAAGTAATTACAAGTTAGTTAATAGCTAGATCTACTGTAGATGTCTGTGTTTTATAAGAGAATAACTAATTACTTGATTCTGTAATCTCATTTTATATGATAAAATTCAGAGAATCTCTTATAAATATAACATCTATTAAATCTCAAAAGATTAGAGTGAATAATGAAAATAAGTTAATTATCACAGAAAAAGAATCTATTTATCTGAAGAATGATGTTAAGCTGCTTGACGTCTATTTCGTTTATAGTTTGAATATGAATTTGCTATCAATTAACGCTCTACTAATAAATAAATAAATAATTAGCTTCAAATTAAAATAATATAGAAGAGTAATTCTAACGAAAAATAGACTCTCAATCTTCATTCTTTCGAAAAATGAAGTATTTCAAGTGAAATAAGTAAAATTAACGAAATTCTCGAAAAATAAGAGTTAAAAAGATATTTCAAAGCTGTTAGAACAGTTAATTTATTAAAGAATAAGCTATTTAAACTTCGAATTTATATATTAATTACTAAAGATCTCTAAATATCAATTTAAGCTTAAATATAAAAAGAAGAAATTCTGCGAACTTTATATTCTCAGAAAATAGCGCAGAAAGTTAAATCAAGAGTTTATAACATTCTTAAGAGCTATTTATTCTGATCAGCGTATTTATATTGATTTATGTGAAGAAGAATATACTTTTGTCTTCAAAGAAGCTTAAGCTGAGAATTTCGATAAATTGTTTATTAGTAAGAGCGGAGCTAAATTCTTTATAATTATAATAGACGAATTCAGTTGATTTTGAAGAACTATTTCTCTTAAGCGCAAAAATGAGACTGAAAAGACTATTTAAGAATAGATTCTTGAGCTTAACATAAAAGATTATAAAATAAAGACTATTTATAAGAATGAAGGATTTAAATTTAAGAGTCGAAAATTTATAAAATAACTTAAATTAAGAGGAATTTAGAAGGAGAATTCAGCTTTATATATTTCTGAGCAGAATAATCTCTTAAAGAGATTAATTAATCTGATTTACTTAAAAACTAGATTCATATTAATAGTAATAGACCTCCCTATCTCTTTATAAGTAAAAGCTGTAGATATAGTTACTTAGCTCTTAAATTATAGTTTAATAAGATTCTTAAGCTGTGAAATAACATCTTTTAAGATATTTTACAATTATAAGTCGTTCATTCTTCATTTCCGCGTTTTTAACTGCGTAATTTACGCGCGAATTTCTCACGTAAATAATCACGGCAAGCTCTCTTTAAGAAAACAGAAAATGAGGCTTATTAATTATAATTCTACGTAAATTTATTATCTTTAAGATTTAAAAAGCGGGAAATTAACATTCTATAGAGATGTCGAATTTAATGAGCAAAATTTAAGATCAGACGAAACAGCTGAGCTTAATTCTCTACTCAATTTTACAGCTAATTTAATTCATTTAGAGTAAGTTTAGAAGCCTTAAATTTCGATCTTCAAGCCTTCTTCTTTCTCCGAATTAGTTAAAATTGAAGAGAAGAAATATCATATAAAATAAAAAGAGATAGAGCTATTAGAAATGACTTAAAATGCTTTAAATTTGCTTAGATCTGACTGAGTATTTAAGAATATAAATATACTCTTTATTGCGATCTCTGTGCGCGTTTTAAAGAGACTGTTAAATTATTGTTTAAAATCCTTTAATAAAGCTCGAAATAATCTTAAATTAAGAATATAATATAAGATTATAAATATTCAAATTAAGACTTTTAAAGAGAATAAGATCTGATCAGTTATTAATATCAATTCTATATTCAAGAACAGTAATATACTGTTAAATAGATGAATATTTATAGAAAAAGAGTAGAAAATCGAGTTCAAAATATAAAAAGCTTAATGAGTGATCCGCGGATTTAAGTAGAAAGATAAGAATATAAATTTCGATGAATTAATGATCTTAATTATTAAAGCTCAAATAACGCGAATTCTCTTTACTTTAGCTATAGAAAATAGCTGAGATATTTAACAGATGAACGCTATTATTATCTTCTTAAATAAGAAGGTTAAGAACAATATTTTTATCAAATTATCTATTAGATATAAATAAAAGAATAAGATCTGCAAACTAAAAAAGATCTTATATAATCTTCGAACATCTTCAGCTATTTAATATAAGACTTAAATCATCTTTCTATAAGATTTAGACTATTTATAGATCTTATATAACTCAGCTCTCTATTCTTAACACTTCTTAAATAACATTATCTTTATCTTCTCTTATATTAATAATTATATTATTACGAATAGTAATAATCAAGATATTCGCGAGCTTAAAATAATTATATTAAGCTGATTTAAAATAAAGAATATTAATGTTTATAAGATCTATTTAAATATAAAAATCGCACGCGAAAAGTAAACTATTTACTTTACATAAGCAAAATTCATAATTTATCTTTTATAGAATATAGAATTATGAAATGTTAAGTTTAAATCTACTTCTATAAAGATAGATCTGAAGATTAAGTTCGTTAATATTTTAATTTAGATGAAAAACTTTAAAAGACTTATAAGCAAAATATAATGACTAGTTATTATTTCACATCTTAATATAGCTCACATTATAAGCTGTCTCGCAAGCATAATAACGAAATATTACGGAATCTTTCGGAATAGGAAGATTAGCCGGGTCACGTGATTTAAGACTTAACAACCCGTCAGTGCTCACTTAGGCTCACGAGTGAGCAGTTATGAGCAATCCGTTAGTGCTCATTCAGGCTCACGAGTAAGCAGTCGTGAGCAATCAGCCAGTGCTCACTCAGGCTCACGAGTGAGCAGTTGTGAGCAATCAGTCAGTGCTTACTTAGACTTATAAGTAAGCAGTTATGAGCAATAATTTTTCTTGAGTATATAAATAACACTACATCTTATAGTTTCATAATTCTATTCTTCTTTCGTAGTCAACTTATGTTATCAATTGCACTCTATCTTTAATTCTTCTATATAAAAACAGTGATTTCTATTTATAATTCTCTAATATCTGAATCTTGTTATAATTAGACTTGACAGTTTCTAATACTTTAATTATCTATCATCAGATATCAGTCACTCTATTATAATAGATCTCACTAACGCGAACATATCATATTCTAAATATAAACAATCTTAGAAAGATATTACTGATATAGATTATATCTCTCTTAAGATCAATACTTCTAATACATTTTATAAAAATAGAAAAAAGCTTAGAACTTTCTTAATCTAGATTAATATATATATTTGATTTAATATTCAGAAGCTAAAAACTGTTAAAGTTAAGATAATGTTCGTAATTATTTATTTTAAAAATAAAGTCTTTGATTAATTTGAATCTTATCTAATAAATTACTTAAAGAAGTTTGTGAAAAATAAAAAGATTGAAATTAAAAGAATCTTCTCTAGTTATGCTTATTTTAAGAAGTGTATCTAATAAGTGTATAAGAAAGTAAACAAAGAATGAACAATCAAATGAGAAGTTTAAAAACTTCGGTAAATAGACTTAGTAATAGAGTATACATTTAAGTTTCAGCAGATTATATTATAAATTGAGTAAGATAATGCAGCGCTCATAACAAAATATTATTTAGAGCTAAAAAATTTAGTCAAGAATGAGCTGACTTGAATTAAGAAATTAGATAAACTAGAAAGTCTAGTTAACATGTTTATCAAGATAAATAATTATCTATACAAAAGATAGATGAAAAAAGAGCAAGAATAATCTTAAATATTCATTCTTAAAAAGTATCGTAAGAAAGAATATTAATTTAAACAAGTTTAATACTCCCGAGAAATGAATTTAAATATTATAAATTAAAGAAAATTCAGAAAGAAATTTAATTAAGATAAACTTTCTTTAGTTTAGCAAGAGAAGCAAATAAAAAAGAACTTATATCTCTATTATAAGAAATCTAAATACTGAATCAATAATTATCTTAATAAATAACAGTTGCACGCGACTTTAAAAGAACCGGCGAAATAGAGAATAAATAAACTAGATAATATGTGAGATGTCAGCTGCGCTGATATCAAGATATTATTGTCAGAAACAGTTATCAAATCACTTAAGTAGATTTATAATCTGAAACTTACAGAATTATCTCACATCTATTTATCTTAAACTATTTATTATAATGATTAGTGTGTTATTTATAAATTAAACAAGAATAACTTTAAATAATATTTCAAGAAATTTAGATAGAAGAAGATGAAATAATTATTGAGCGTTATCTTTAAGATATCTCAGAAGCGAGTATTAAACAATCTCAAATATAACAAGAATTATATGAAAATAATTACTAAATTCTGAGAATTAATATTATATATAGATATAGATTGTGAGTTGAAATCGCAATATTAGCACAAGATATATGCACCCGAGAAAACATCTTAAAAAATTAAGTTAAAATTATAATTATAAATATATCGCACAGAGAGCTGTTTAAATCAAAATTAGAAATAGATTTATTATCATTAAAATAATAATTTTCGAGAAGCGATTAATTTATATAAGATTGACACTTCTACTTATCTTAAAAAGATTTAAAATATAAATATAACGCAAATTTAAGAATTTAAGAAATTAAAAATAATAAGAATGATTTGCGACAAAGAATATCGCATCTCTTATAAGTTATACGCACACTTTTCGTGTGATAAACTTGAATGTTATTTTATAAAAGAAGAATATACTCATTTCAAAAACTATTAATCTAAAGAGTCAAAAAATAGAAAGATTCTTTATATTAGAAATCTGATAAAGAATCTCTTCTCAGATCTTAAAAACTAGTCATTATTAATACTAGCTATATATAATATATAATCTTGCAGAAGTATATTAAATAGTAAAAAGTCAAGATTATAATAGACTTTAAAATCATCAAAAACTATATCTTTTTAGCATATATAACTCACTCTTATCTATCTACTTAAAAAAAGAACAAACTCTATTACTTAATATTAATAAACGAAAGCTCTATTAAGTAAAATCAAGAATGAATTAAGATAGAGACTTATTCGCTCAATCTATTTATGCAATAATATACTGAAAAGATAGTATTAAATATTGTGAAAATTAAATATAATATAATTCTAAGTATTTTATAACTAAAAGCTTATAATTTAGTAATTAGCTGAAAATAATAAATTATCAGCTTTTCTAACTGCGTTTATAAGATCATCATAATTACAGTATTATTCACAAAGATAATATGAATAAAATCTGACAATAAATGCTTAATAGAAATAATAGAGAAACTTCTGAAATATTTATCTGAATATAACAAATTTAATTATTTGTTTATTGAGAATAAAAGCGCATCTATATTATCTAAATATCAATTCTGAAATTATGAAATCTTATTAGAATTTGGCAAGAAATTTATATACAGATCTATCTATTCTCTTTCTAAGAAAGAACTTAAGATTCTATAAGAATATCTTAATAAGAATTAGAAAAAAGAGTTTATTCAACTCTTAACTTTATCTACAGAATACTCAGTCTTATTTATCTTAAAATTAAATAAAGAAATGCGTTTATATATTAACTATTAACAACTAAATAATATAACAATAAAAAATTATTACGCATTATCTCTTATTTTCAAGCTATATAATCGCATTTATAAAGCTAAATAATTTACAATATTTAATCTACAAAAAGCGTATAATCTGATAAAAATAAAAAAAGAAGAGAAATGAAAGATAATATTTCAAACTTATTATAATTATTACAAATATCTAATTATGCTCTTTAAATTGATAAATATTCTAATCTTCTTTCAATCTTTAATAAATAATGTTCTTAGAAAATATTTAGATCAGTTTTATATTATCTATCTTGATAACATTCTTATATATTCTAAAATTAAAGAATAATATATTAAACATATTTAGAAGATACTTCGCGTTTTTCAGGCGAAAAATCTGCTAATAAAGATTAAGAAGTGCGAGTTTCACAAGTAAAGTATTAAGTTTCTTGAATTTATTCTAATAATTATAAGAATTCAGATGAATAAATTCAAGATCACAGTTATACTTAAATAATCACAATCTACATTAGTGAAGAAATTATAATTGTTTCTCAAATTTATCAACTTCTATTAAAGATTCATTATAAGTTACTCGAAAATAATCATCTTATTAACACAAATAACTAGAAAGAAAGTATTCTTTATCTGAGAAATAGAAGCAGAGTCTTTATTTTAGAAGCTAAAATAGAAATTCATAATAGCTCTTATTCTCGCAATATTTAATCTTAAGAGACAGATTATACTCAAGACAGATACATTAAATTATATTATTAATATGTATATAAGTCAATCTAATAACAAAGAATAATTAAGACTCATTATCTTTTATTCTAGAAAAATAATTTCTGCGAAACTTAATTATAAGATTTATAACAAGAAACTTCTAGTTATAATTATCGTATTTAGTAAATGACAAGTATACTTAAAAGAATTTAAGTATTTTGTGAAAATTTATATAGATTATAAAAATCTATTATACTTCATCACTATCAAGATATTAAATAGATATTAAATATAATAATCTGAGCTGTTATTAATATACAACTTTAAAATATTCTATTAAAAAGAAAATAATAATATCAAAATCAATACTTTAAGCTGCTGAGCAGATTATATTTAAGATATTAAATCCGCTTTATAATCAGTTCTATATAAGAACTCAGACAGATTTATAATATATAATCACGCTGTAATTGCTTTAACATTTCAGATCTCTAATCAAGATTAGAAATGCCGAATTATTAGATTATATCTAAATAATCATTTATTTTGTGAAATTCAAAAGAATCCCGAAAAATATTCAATCTTTTAACAATAGAATAGTGAGCTGATCTTGTATAAGAGACTGATATATATCACGAATTAAGCAAAAGAAATAATCCTCCGATAATATCATAAGAAGATCTCTTATAAATATTAAGAAATAGAAAAAACTCTAAAATATATTTTCAGATTCTACTATTTTTCTGAAATAAACAAAGCAGTTCGATAGTGAATTATTAATTATAACATCTATTAAAAAACAAAACACTTTCGACATAAATTATGCGGGAAGATACAGTTATCAAAAATATCAGAAGAAGCTTAGAAATTTATAATATTGAATTTTATTATTAAATTATTCTTATTTAAAGATTTAATAACAAATATCAGCTATAATAGTATTTTAGTTATTACTAACAGACTAATAAAATACGCATACTTCATCAATTATTTAAAAGCATTTAATGCAGAGAATCTAACTTATACATTTTTGCGAACAATATTTACTAATCACAATATATTAGCAGAGATTCTCTTTAATTAAGATAAACTATTCACTTTTAAATTTTAAAAATCATTAATAAATCAGTTTGAGATTAAGTATAAGCTATTAATTATCTATCACCCGCAGATAAATAAACAAATTAAAAGAATTAATCAGACACTGAAATAATATCTACAATATTACGTGAACTATTATTAAAATAATTAAATAGTACTTCTATTATTAATATAATTTGTGTATAACAGTGCATTAATAGTAATTAAAATATCATTATTTTACGCGAATTATAAATATGAATCTGTTTTGTATAGATAATTAAGAGAAGTAAAACAACTTGCACAAAAATCAGTTATCAGTATATAACTATTAACTAGTCTATATTAAGAATTGACAAAAGATCTTAAGTTCATCAGTCAAAAATTTGAAATCTATTATAATTCTAAGAAAATTAACAAATCAAATCTTAAAGAGAGAGATTTAATATATCTATTTTGTCAAAATATCAAAACTAAAAAATTCAGTACAAAATTAAATTCCATGAAACTTAATTTTTATTCAATTTAGAAAGTCTTAGACAAGTCAATTTACAGACTCAAACTCTCAGATATTATAAGAATTCATTCTATATTTGACATTTCTCTTCTAGAATCTGCATTAAAAAACATTAAATAAACTTCAATTTATTTAAATAATTAGAATTAGAAATATAAAGTAAAATGAGTACTGAATAATTAAGAGATTAAAGACAAAACTTACTATCTGATAAAATAATCAGAATACAACACATCAGAAAACACATAAGAATTAAAAACAAATCTCAATTCCACAATTCTTAAGAATTATTATCATCAGAATTCTTAATATAAGAAGAATTAAAGAAAATAGTCAGCTGCGTCTCATCAAAAATAATGCTTAATTCTATACTAGCTAATAACTCTCTCTCTCTTAAATATCTCTTATTTTAATTAAGCTTATTTAGAGACTTAATCTCTTAAGATATTATAATCTCCCGCGTCTTTTTTAGAAACTTAATTCATCTTTAAAGACTTACAGTTTTCGCAGTCTTCTTTAGAAATCTTTTGTAAGAAGCGCGAAGAGTTAACTGTAATTTCTTTTTCTCTCAATTCAGCTTATCAAAATTATTATTAGAAAAGTTTCTGTTATAATAATAATCGCGATAGATGTATTTAGAATATTTAGAAAATTGCGCAGAAAAGATGTATAGAATATCTATAAGAATATAACTGAAATAGAACATCTTAACAGAAGAATTTAGCTCTAACATTCTCTTCATTAAAGTCTGACAATAATAGAAAGAAGACTTATTCACTTAATAAATGAGCATAATAAGAAGAAAGAATAATAAAGAGCTTCTCTTATAAAAGCTCTTAATTCTAGCTCTTAATCTTTAAAATAAAGATTAGTTAAGAGAGAAATAATATTACAAAATCTTTCGAAATAGAAAGATTAGTCGGATTATATGACTTAAGACTTAATAATCTGTCAGTGCTCACTCAGACTCACGAGTGAGCAGTTATAAGTAATCCGCCAGTGCTCACTCAGGCTTACGAGTAAGCAGTTATGAGCAATTAATCAGTGCTCACTTAGACTTATGAGTGAGTAGTTATAAGCAATCAGTCAATACTTACTTAGACTTACGAGTAAGTAATTGTGAGTAATAATTTCTCTTAAGTATATAAATAACATTATATCTCATAGTTTCATAATCCTATTCTTCTTTCATAGTTAACTTATATTATCAATTACATTCTGCCTTTAATCTTTTTATATGAGAACAGTGATTTCTATTTACAACTCTCTGATATCTGAATCTTGCTATAATTAGACTTGACAGTTTTTAACACAAAACTCTTAAAAATGATCTGAATTACTCTTAAACACGTTTTATATTATTTAAGAGATATTATTAATAAAAATCTAATTTATTAAGATAGTGATCTTCTATAAGATTATTCTAACGCGAATTAAATAAAGAGAAGCTCTGCGAAATTAATAATAGATATTATTTTTATATTAAATAATAACTCTATTTATTAATTTATAAAGAAATAATTAGTAATTGCTTTATTTACTTATAAGATAGAGTATATAACTGTATTAATAGTTACTTAAGATACTATATAAATAGATTCTTATATATAAGAAATTCAGAGTATAAAGTTAAGCTCTATTCTAATTTAAGTCGATAATTAGAGAGTTATAATATTAACTTAAAAGACGAGATAAAATAGATAAATAAGATATATCAATGTTCGATATCAGTTCATATAGAAAGTTATTGAGGATGAGACTATTTCGATGGAATACATACTTATAGATAGTTAGAAGATCGATGAACTGATAAAGATCTTAAGAGCGAACAAATATGGTTAATAGAAGACCCTGATTGGCCCATTTTGAGGAGATAAAGACGCGGATATGGATAGTGAGAAGGGGGAATGAGTGGGTAGAGGCCTTAACATCATGATTTTCTATACCATTACCTATTTGAGGCGACAGCAGGCTTCGTCTCCGCCGCTGCACTCGTGGGGATGTGTTGTAGGTCCTCCTTGGCGGCTTACTCAGCAGAGACCTATTTCCTTCTTCCTTGCTAGTCTGCGTAGATAGCTTCTTCTTCATACACTCATTCATCAGAAAGTGGCATCGAGGGGAGGAGGGCGAAGTGAGCTGAACACAGATTTCTGAACCTTTGCTTTCCACAATACTGGTTCAAATCTGGCAGTGGTCCTAGCCAGTGAGCGCGCGCTCAGTTCCCTCATGAATCTACTTCATTTTCTTCAACAAGCACAGCCCATTCGTGTTCCTCCTCGCCATACATGATCCTCCTCAGCCATTCCTTGAAGAGAGCAGCATACCTGCCGATTGTTCCTCTGCCCATGCGTATATCCAGGTCGCGATCTTGAAAGGAGATGGTCGAGACGGGAGATATGAAGAACTGTTTCGAGTCAATTGTTGACTGAGCCGAAGCCGCGTTTTGTGCTTACTGCAGTCCCAGACACGAAGGCTTCGACCAATCTTCCTTCTTCCCAAGCCCTTGCCACTCCATGCATGGTGAAATTTCTCTCAACGACGTTAAGAGGTTCGAGGTCATCCAGGCCGTCTCGCTCATGTAATCTTCCCCTGGCCAGATCTAGGACACTTCGCCTGGTAACTCCATCAAGGATGATCTTGTCATCCAACGGCGAGGTGACAAGCTCCAGTTTTCCACATTTTTTATTTCTCCATACGACAAAGAAGTTACTGGCACCCGCTTCCGTGACGTGACCATCATCACCAAGTAGCCACAGAATCTGATCACAGCCCTTGCCTAATGCTTCTCCGTGAGTGCGCAACGCAGGTCCGTAGTTGGCGCCCACTTTCGCATCTCCAAAACCTCCTGGCCAAGCTCGGATAGTGTCGCTCTTCGACGTGAGAAGCTTGAGACCTGGTTTTTGCTGTGATGCACCAGGTTTTGCTTCGCACGAGAGGTCGGGCCAGGGAACCGCAATGATGAACAGAAGAGCCTCCACGGGCAACTGAACCCCAAGTTGAAGGCCGTTGCCGATCATTGCCGGACGGAGATAGAGGAAGCGACCTCTTTGACTCCGGGGTAGCCCAACCTAAATTGTCAGGATGAGGCGGCAATCGTTAGGAAGATGCTTACGTGGACCATCTATTCTCATCAGTGCCTTGATCAGTTTCCCCAGCTCGCTGGGTGGAAATTGTGGCAACGAAACTCTTGCAGCACTTATATTCAGTCGTATGCCATTCAGACCCGGCCGGAACAGGCGAAGCTTCCCATCCGTTCCTCGGAAAACCTTCATCCCCTCAAAACATTGGGTAGCGTAGTGAAGGCATGAGGCAGTCGGCATCATGGAAAGAGGTCCGTACGGTTTGATTTCGGGAGCCTCCCAGCCTTGACTGAGGGTCCAACGTGCGATGACCATATGATCTGTGCAAGTAGATTGGGCCCATACCTCTGCTGAGTTCGGTTCTGGCACTGGGCGAGGAGCTGTGGTGTATGTGATCTGCAGAAGTGAGGCATCCAGGTTTGGCAGAGATATTTTCCCTGGATGGTTCGACACTGACTTTTCGGTCTCAAGCAGATTTGCGGTTATGGGGTCGACAGATCGTTGCTGCGAAGAGCTGACAATGGAGCGACTGTCGATTGAGCGTGCCATGGTGGGGATAACGGTTGCTTCCAGAGAGCAGGAAAGGCAAGAAAAATTTAGACCATAAGTCTGTGAGAATTCTTGTTTGCAAGAGGAGGCGAACCAATCAGCCAGGGCCGGTTTCAAACTGGATAGTTGTTTGATGTTCGGGTATGCACAGATCAAAGTCATTTGCTTGAGCAGACCTGGTTCTGGGTGGAAGCTTTGCTTAGGAGATTGTTTCAAAAATGTGGTGCTGCAAAGTCATGATTGAAGGAACTAAAGAATGGACGATGTCAGTGAAAGGGCGTGTGACTGCAAGACCAACGCCATGAAGGCACGACTCGCATCAATCCGCATCATTATGAATTCGCCTTGTTAGTGTCAAGGCTGACGACATATCAAAGTCCTTGCTGTTGCGAATAGTAGGACTTCAATAGATAATTACCTTTTATCTATTCCGACGTAGTCCCATCTGGTACTTCTTTTGCCACCTTCCTTTGCGCCGAACGGGAATCTTTCTATCTCCACCATTGGTGAACTCAGAGATCTGCTCTGAAAAGATGGCACCAAATGTGAACACGCAAATACCGGGTCTTCCTTCCCCCAGGTTTTGGTCTTGGTCCTTCGTTCGAAATCGGCAAAGTAGCAATCAAGCTCTAAGCGAACCATGTCGTTTCCATGTGACCTTTCCGTCCTTCGGATCTCCAATTTCAAAGCTGGATCGTCTTGGGACTTATCACACTTTTATCTTCAGTTTTGGTCCCACTTTTGCAAAACGTGTCCACATGAGAAGGATTCCGGTCAAAAGCACCGTCAGACCAGAGAACAGCTGTAGTCCAAGATAAGATCCGGTCTTGTTTAAGATCTCCCCAGCCAGAGGAGAGCCAAGCAATAGCCCAAGCGAAGACACAAAAAAGGCCTGACCCATGCGCGTGCCAAGAGTACGCAAGTTTGGAGTCAGGCTAACCAGTGCAACAGGTGGCAGCGACACGAAGCCTCCGGAGGCGAAACCATACAAAATGGCAAAGACCAGCAGACCCGGAAGATTGTGTATACCAATCCAGCAGAGCGCAAGAATACCGGAGGAAAGCGATGCTGGTATAAGAATATTGAGAGGGCCCACTTTGTCGGTCAGGAAGTTGGGTAGAATGCGACCTGCTATAGAGGCGGCGTTGAGGACTGGCAGTAGATAGAACCCTAGATTCTCATCCGTGATACCAGTGTTGATACCGTAAGGCTGAAGATAGTATATAGGACCATAAAAGCCGATGAAGCCGAAAAACAGGGCGATACAGAAAAGGGCGTAGGGAACTTCCTTGAATGCAGACAATTCAAGCAGACCGCGTTTCTGCTTTGGCATGACTCTCACCTTCATCACGGCGACGGATATCAGCGAGGTAGACAAGGAAATAAAGCCTAGAACTCGAGTGGCCCAGGGGAAGCCAATACGAGGATATAGTTGACGGAAGATGATTGGGTAGAGGACACCTCCTAGACTGCTTCCGGATGCGGCGATCCCATTTGCAAGTGCTTTGCGGGTCGAAAAATACTGTGGTAGAATAGCCACAGATGGAATGAACATGCAGCCATTGCCAAGTCCGATGCAAATGGCCTGAGCCAGCATTATCTGCCAATACTTCGAGCAGAGACTGGTCATCATAAAGCCGAACGGAATGAGAAACGCGCCGAGGCTTATCAGCGCTCGAAAATAGCCAGCATCGTATAACGGGCCAGTGATAACACCAACGATGAGCAACAGGAACGCTTGAACAGAGCCGATCCAGGAAATATTCGACGGCGACTGGTCTTGGAGAAGGTTCGTCGCGTAGTAAGTCTGGAATACACCAAAAGTGTTCACGGTTCCCCTATGGTATACAGTGTTAACACTGTCAAGAGGAAGCGATTTGGTATCGACGGAGCCATAGGGAAGATCTTTTCTGCCCTTGATCAACGAGCGGACCCTTGACAGAACTTACCAGGAATTAAAAAATAAGAAGAAAGATCCAAGAACTTGAAGCCAGGCGTTGAGACCACCATTTGGTGGAGGTTCCTCGGGGGCAGGTTTTGCTTCCACTGCCCCTTCGAGAGGCACGACTAGTGATGGTAGGTCTAAGGGATCCTGGACCGGTTCGCTCGAGGACGAATTATCGTCCAGATGGGCTGGACCTGCATTTTGAGGGCTATAGTCCTTTTCTAAATCCGCCATTTTCGTGTATCATCAGGGAGAACCAGGGGAGCTCAGATGGGTGTCAAAGTTTATAGAGCATTCTAACTGTGCATGGGCCTTGCGACAATACCACCACCATATATCCTGCGGAAAAAGAAAAGCAAAGGATTTCTGGGAGGCGAAGATGCTTAGAAATAGCTGTCGATCCACTATTCTAGAGTTAGTTAATATTCGTGGACTCACGCCCCACTTTTCCACACGCATTGCTATCACTGCCGGATAGCCGTACGGAGTAATACTTGTTGTGGTGACTCGGGGCCGACAAGGGAATCATCATCGTTGTTCAAATTTCTCTTTGGTGACACGAGATGGCTACAATAGTTGTATTGCAAGTCGGAGTCTTTACTTCCGAGAGGATATTGGCAGCAAATTCTGTCGCGGTGTTGTCTCTGCCTCGGCCTGGAAAACTTTTGGGGAGGTGTCACAACATGAAAGTGACGGAGCCAACCTGCTGGGCTTAAAGCGAAGTCGCAGTAGCCAGAGCTACTACGACAAGTATGTACCTCGCCACAACGACTCCTACAACAGAAAGACCAAGAATGCATGATGATTCATCCAAGACCCAAACGACAACCAGAAACGGAGGAATAGAATTTCGCTACTCCGACGCAGGGAAACAACGCGTTAATTCCGTCTTATCACTCGGTGAGCACGACTTCTATTCAGGGTTGTTCTAATCAGACGTGCGGCAGCCTCCAGCTCCAAATGTTGTGCCACTCTCAATCCTCCGCCAGCTCTCTTGCAAGAGAGTCAACGCTGCGATTTTGGCATTAGGCTTGCTTTTGAGCGCATTTCCTGCTATCTCATGCAGCATCGAGGATTGTGTGGAGCACAGCCGAGAGTTTTCCACATGCGATCCAAAAGGCCTGCAGATTATGATGCCGTAAGCATCCTCAACCAAAGGCAGCCGCCTAGATTTGAGAGCCATTCCACCGACGCAAGTTTCCATCGACACATTAAGACGTGGGCATAGACAACTCCTTCAAGAGATGCTATCTAGGATTTCGCTTGATGGGGTAGCAGGACTCTGCGCACAGGCGGCGTTTATGGCGGTAGCCGGACTTCGCATCTATGTGCAAGAAGCTGTGCCGTCGTCTCCAAGTTTTGCTGGGTTATAAGGATGGCATTGCGCAGGAAATAGACGTGATGGAGTATGAAAGGGTATTTCGTGTCAGGAGGGATGTGATAGTCCAGTATCTCATAAGAGTTCTTCACAAGTCCAATCCTCATACCTGCATAATGTGCGTCAGCGATCACGATCCAGTCGGCGTCTTTCATGCTGAATATTACCATCCGTCTGGTAAATACCTTCGCACGATCAAGGGCATTTTCTTCTGATTAAGTTCCTTGATGGCAATCTGTAAAGGATCTGTCTCTCCTTCAAGATCGACTAGTGTGGGTGCGTTGCGGCTGTTGGAAAGATTAGCTCGTCCTGTCGGGTAAACAGGAGCGTGCTGACCTGATCTGCAACGCTCTGGTTCCCAGCACCCTGGCCCTCTCATACTTGGTCATGTATGGTGTAGTGCTCCGCTTGTCGTCGGGTATTTTCTTATCATTTTCGCTTGTAGGCTTTTTTTGGCCGGCACTTGGGTCGCCAGTCACAACGTTTGTGTTTTCCACGTCCCCGTTCTGTCCTTGCCGTGTGGCGACCTCTTCCTCCAGCGCATTTTCATCAACATCTGGTGCGAAGTCCTCAGGCGGCTCTTCTGGCTCGTAGGTATCGAAGTCATCTCCAATATCCAGTCTATCAGCACAGGTTGGTCAGGATTGGCTTGTGATACTGTAGAAGATGAGGGAACAGGCGAAGAAGGTGTAGGCACCTACCCTGCGTCATCATCTCCACCGAAGTCTGACATTCCGCTGGCGTGCTGAGCCTAGGCGTACAGGACAAATCACAGAAGGGACAAGTATCTTACGCGACAACGGTGACGGGCAGGCAGGCGGACAATTGTCTATTCAGCTTCGGTCATTTATCGGAAGAAGGATTTTTGGCTTCTGAAGCTTCGGCGCTAATTTAGTGGAGTAAATCCTTGAACCCCACAAAAGAAAGCTTGAAGCTTAAATGTGGAGGCTCAAAATACCCTGCAGAGAAGTTCTCTCAGTGAACTTGACGCAACATGATTGGGACACTTATGAGTGTTACCATTGTTCGTGTTGACAACCGTGAATAGCAAGACGTACTCTACGAGGGAGGCTTTCGAAATGTCTGAAGCATCAGACATTGAGTCCAACATGGACCCAGAAACTCCTATCACCGAACCACAGACTCCTCTGGGGTCTGGCCGAAAGATATTGTCATGTTCTTATCAGGGCTGTACAAAATCGTTCAACCGGCAAGCTCGCCTCAATGAGCACATTCGCTCACACACCAACGAACGTCCATTCAAATGTCCCCAGGAAGAATGCGGCAAAGCCTTCCTTCGAGACTCGCATCTGAAGCATCACATTAAGAGTGCCCATACCAATGAACGGAACTATTCCTGCACATGGGTCTATTGTGACAGGAAATTTGCTACTGGCACGAGACTGCGCAGACATGAAGCGACCCACGAGGAAAAGGAAAAATACACATGCAAAGGCTTCGATGGCTGCAACGAGACATTTAGGAAACATGCTACGCTCGCTCGACATATTATGTCCGTGCATGAAAACAAGAAGCCCTTTCCATGCATAGAAATCGACGCCGTTTTCGGCGAGCAGTGCAACTTAGGTTTCAACACTGCAGAGAAGCTGCGTTCTCACAGGCGAGCTGTCCACGATCAAACCCGTTTCGTCTGTACGAACTGTCGGCGTGTCGACAACGAGTTGGACACCGAAGTCTCGTTCGCTACATACGCTCTGCTTCAAACCCACATTGCAGAGGTACATCCTCCAACATGCCCGCAATGTTCTCTACCCTGCGCCTCTGAGAAGGACCTCCGCCGCCACCTCGAGCTCGCCCACAACGTGGTTGACCAGGAGGCAGAAAGCAGTCACAGTCGCACTTTCTCATGCACATATCCGCAGTGCTCTCGTTCCTTCACCAAGAAAGGTAATCTCAATGTCCACGTCAAGACCGTTCATGAGCACCGCAAAGACTTTGTGTGTGGTCAGGCGGAATTAAAGTTTCCTCACCGGACACTTCAGAGCCAGGATTTGGAGCTGGTTGAAGATCCAGAAATGAGTGGCTGCGGCCGACATTTTACAAGTAAAGCCACGCTAGAAGAGCATGTCCGAACAGTCCACCTGGGCATGAACTCAAAGAGACAAGAAAGAAACAGGAAGAGACGAGCAGAAAATGCCATTGAAAAGGAGAATTTAGATGCCGAAAGCGGAGGCCGAACCAAGAGGAGGAAGAAAAGCCGCGATGGCAAGTCGGCCATTGCAGAGCTTAGTGGATCTGCTAGCCTCGCCGCCGGTGCCGGATACGAGGAAGATTCAGGAGTGGGCAATCCATTTGATGGAGCTGCGTATCCTACAGCGTACGACTACGGCTTTGACCAGGACTTCAATGCACAACCATTTCCCGAGCATTGCTACGACCACTCCTTGACACAAAGTGGAGCGATAGGAGAAGACTGCGATGAGGCGAGCTTGGGTATTGGTTTGAGCAGTCTCGCCGCTTCAGTGCTGGTGGATCCTGTATTGCTATCAGGCTGAGGATAGAGGAAGCGGAATCTATTCAGCTAGGAGAAAATATGGCTGACGCAATGCGATGCTGCGAATACCTAAGATACCCTGTACTGTTATGAGGCTGAGAAGGAAGCTGAATCGATTGAGCTAGGAGAAAAAAATGGACCGTCACAATGTGATGCTGCGAACATATAAGATACCCTGTACTGTTGTTATCAGGCTGAGGCTGAAGATGGAGAGGACGAAATCTTCAAATGAGACAAACGTCACTGACGAGACGAGACGCTACGCAGAAATATGATACCCTGTACAATCACGAATTCACGGGTAATAAGCAGAGAGACGAGACTCAAGGGAACGGTCTGGGGAGGAATCACACACAACTTAGGCACGTTCAATGCCAACATAGATTTTTACGTCTTCTTATTCTTCTGATCTCCAGACTCTCTATCGTTGTAGCTGCGACCTGCCGGTGGGTTTTCAGCCATTGGTCCCGCTTAGACTGGCCATGCAAACCAGACGAAAGGAAGGATTAGACTTCCGCCGTCCTCCACCTGACTCCTCGGGATGCTCATTGTGAAGCGCCAAGCGTAAATACTTGTCACAGCTTCCACTTAATGCACATGCAGGCCTCAATTCATCTCCTTGATGCTGTATCCACCTCCCCTGCTCTGAGTCGAATAACACATACAGCGTCCCCACTTTCTATACATTATGAATCAAAAAATTCCGGAACGAGTCCCAGTGATCTGCATTGACGTATCTGCGGGAACATCATCCGTAAGCACATGCATCCTTTGTAGCAATTCTGAACACCGCCCTCCCATGCTAGTACCCTAGAGATAAAAATGCAGACTTACATGTACTTCATACTACTCCTCAAGCTCGGCTGAATCGTGTCAGGATACCACCGGAAAATGTACATGACGAGTGCCCAGCTCATACTGGCGAAGACCGGCCAAGCGCCCGCTTGGATCTTTTCTCGTGCGGAGGCAGATAGGAAGGGGTGGGTTGGTGTGGAGGGTGAGGTGGATGTTGCGAATGGTGAGGAGCGGGTCTGGCGGGGTTGGATTGAGAGTTTGGCGAGGGCGAGCATTACGCGCGCGAAGACGTAGATTACGATCTAGATCGATGAGCTCAGATCACGAATGCTTGAAGATTGAGGGCGTTGAGAGAAGTACCTGCTGATTCACACTGCCTTGTCTTCCTCTGCCAAACACTGTGTATCCACCCAGTAAACCGGCTAGGAAGGTGTCATATGGCCCCTCTTTCCCTGGTCGCACAGGGTTGAGCGTCCGTAGTAATAGCATTGAGGATTTGTAGACAACGGCGAAGGAAGCGAGATTGCGGGCGTGTTGTCGTGTGGCTTTGAGGATTAGGTAGATCTTCTCTCGCAAGCTGGCAGAATGGAAATGGTTAGATGGGCGGTGTGGGGCCGGCTGCGGTCGAGAGTATGAGGAGACTTACGTTCCAGAGCGGAAGAGAAAGACCATGCTATGAAGAAAGATGAGGTCAGCGCTTTGACTCCAGATTAGAGGGAGACGAGGTTTGGGTTTCTTACACCAAAGCATGAGGGAAGCGCACTTTGGCACCATAGACAGCACCATTGCGGGCAGATTTGAGGATGGCGAGGAGAGGTGCAAGATCGGGATTGAGTATCATGCGATTGACGAGATCCTGGCGAATGGTTAGATGGACCACAAAATGTATGCACATTGCATGTACCTTCATTGACTCCATCTTGAGCGATCACTGGAGGAGAGAGAGGGTGCCGGGGACTGAGCAAAGACTGCTGAAAGAGCTTCTCTGCCGACTCAACAGCCTTGGTCAGGGCAGGCGGTAATAAGCCAGTGGGTGCACAAGAGTGCGAATCGTGATCTGCTGCAGTTACCTGCGACTGCGATATGTTGAAAGCGCATAGCAGCACGGAAAACATTCCCTGACGGTGGCCGAGGCTCACATGCATGTGACGGAGGATGTCTTGGCTCGTCTTCAAATGCTGCGACAATCAATGTCGGGCAGGTCCACGACGATATGATCCAGTAAGTTATTTGCACTCCACAGACGGTAGACCGGCCTGGATGTCCTGAAACTTGCGCTGAGACCCAGGAATAACAGTGCGTTGGAAAGTAATCACAGAAATCTAGACGGCAAGATATAAGTGACACAGTCCAGTCGAGCACTCCCTTCTACAGCTCAGTGGATTTTACTTTAGCACGGCCAACCATCAAGTAACCTCGCCTTGCATCCGCAATGCGGCAGGCTATGTCTGGCAGCTAGATGATAACCGTTCTACGAAAATCCAGTGCCCCAGCCAGTCTTACTGACGTACTCAGCGGTTCAATAGCAAGTGGCTCTTAACATGGCGTCAAGGTTATTTAGCGCAGGCAGACGAAGCTTTGCCGGTCGCTTTCTAGGTTCAGGAACAATTGCTGAACAGAGTCACTGCCCACAAAGGATGCGGCCGCTGCGAAGGTACCAGGATGGGTGCACCAGCTGAACTCCGGGTGCGGATAGCAATGTCGGTCCATACATGACTGAGCACTTAGAGGCACAGGCCTCTCACGACCTGCCTCTTTCCCACAATCCAGGAGCTCAACCGCGTTTCTTCACCGACGATGTCTAACCAAGCTTTGAGCCGCGGTACACTGCTGACCGGAATGTGCGTAGCTTAAAAGTCCGATCGTATTCGTATGTCAGCGTCAGTACCGCGTGGCTGAGTCCAGTGCGGTGAAAGCCAGGCAACAAGATTCGGCCGTGTGGCGCAGCACCGTTCCCCGATTCCCCGATGCCTGAATGCTGCGTCAGCCCTTAGGCGGCCTTTCAAAGTTGGTCTGAACATATATGAAGCGAAGGGTCGTTAGGCAAAGCGCAATCAGTAGACGACTCAATTCCTTGACTATCTTCTCTCCTACTGTATTCCCTCGAATATCTCGGTCTTAGCTCTCCATAAATCGACCACTTTCCATCGCTCCATCCAGCTCCACCATCAAAAGCCTTCCTTTCGTAATGACTGCACCCACGGGAAAACAGACCGACTCCGCTTCACTCGATGGCGGGAGTCCCCCGGTTCAGCTTCCTGCATACAGCGAATCGGACAACAACAGCAACGGCGGTTTCGAGATGGTTCATGCTCCCGAATCGCCTTCTCAGCCAACATACATGACAGCAGAGCAAGAGAAGGCATACCTGGCCGAACGGGAGCAGCCAGAAGCAATAAAAGACCTTCAACCGAACCCACATGTTCAGCCATCGGGGCCATGGAAAGAGCAGCACCACACCTCACCACCAACGCCGTCAAACATCCACGAGCAACCTCGAGGTGCTGATCCGTCTACACAGAGCCTCTCTCGGGGCCTTCAGGTTCCTTCCAGCCACCGCAAAGTATCCTCCGGGTTTCCATATCCAGATATCCTCAGTACTTACGGCATCAGCCCTAAAGAGTGGAGCAATTTCACATCAGAAATCACCCAAGCGGCTCAACTGAGTAACAGAGACTGGAGCATCACGGTCGGCGCTGGTGTTGCAACTTTTGCCGCATCCGGCATCTTGATTGGTTGGGCGGGACTGATACCTGCCGTTGCCGTTGGTCACCTCCTTCGTTGTTCGAAGGAGCACAAGAACCTTCGAGCAGCCCGGGATACAGGCGACCTTGAGACCCAGCTCTTGAGATGGAATGAAACCACCTTCGCGCCAAGAGGGTTCCTGGTCCGTCTCGATCTACCAGGCGAGGAGTCGGGCGATTTGGATCGAATGGATGTCTATACGGCGAGGCAGCGAGGTTTGAAGTGGGGCAGTTGTCGCAACGCTCGTACAGGATCATCTAATGGTCAAGGTTGGTGGGCTCAAAGGGCACAAAAGCGAGCGCAGTGCTCAAGAAGGCAGACGGCGGCAAGGGGACGGATTGTCATTGTTCCACTTAATGGAGTGCATCGTTCTACGACGGAGTCAACCGCAAAGGATGTGGAATCCGTGGACCACAATCCGTTGTCAGTGTCAGAAAAAGGCTTCTACACTGGTACAGACCAAGAGGTTTGATGGTGTGTTGGATTGGAGCCGAGGAGTCTTGTTTCTTTGGTATAATGATCACCTCTCTATCATTCAAGCGCTTTCATGGTGTATTTTATTCTCCAGTATAGGAATAGTCTTAGTGCACGAGCTGAAATCACAAGTCTCATGCCTTCACCACGTTGGTTGGAGTATGGATAATTCTGTGTCCGTTCTGAGCGTGCGGTGGATTTTGCTTGCCCCACCCACATTGGGCTCGCGGCGCAGAATTCTCATCGAGGGATGCTGGGACCAGAAGTTGAGCGAGATCTTGGTGCGCCGGGTGTTATGGAAGCAAGTAGTTGATCTCAGTGTCAAGAATCTCTCGTCACCCTCGTCTGGATTCAGCTTGATGGAACGGATGCCACACTACCGGATCTTCTGTCATTGAGAAGGCAACTATTCATTAGAATATGGTTTTCCTGGCAGCTCTCTCTGGAGAGAGAGAGGCTCGCAGATACAAGCCAGGACGTAGCAATCACATCAGCAGAATTGGCCGTGAAATGGCGTTTGCATTGGACATTGTCTTCTTGTAACTCGTAACCTGCGCCGCACTCATATCAGTCCTCGGTCAAACGCGATGCCCACGCTGTTCGGTGGACAAAGAGCACTCTGGGCAATGATGGATCCAGACACTGCATCACCGGCGCGAAAAACGAGACCGCGGTGATCTGCTTTAACGAGTTGTGGAGAATGGCGAATGGACAGGCTTATGTAGTCGCGGATGAGGTCTTCCCTGAGAAGCATGTTCCTTTGATTCGTGCCGCTCCATTGATGGCCCGGGAGCATGAGGTATAAACTTACCTCCACGATTTAAGCTAGCATCCTTCTTGTGACCGCCCCCTTTTAATACCACCATAGCCTCACCTGTCAAAACATCGTTCTTACAACAATGAAACATGAGGTTTTGACGAATAATTACTATCAATAGCTCACAGAGACGGTCACGCAAGCCGCTTTGCCCGGAGGAACGCCATGTGGGTCAGAATTCATGGAACCAACTTTCCAAACGGCTCCTCCTGCCTTCCAGCAATCTCTCGCAGACCTGAAGGGAGCTTTTGCCAATAGCAAATGCTCACTGGACAGGCTGCGAGTATACAGCTGAGAGCGAAATCCTCTATAGGAGGCTTACAAGCCCTGCCATCTTACTACCGTACCAAATGGCCCTGCACTCCAAGTCTAACAATGTACCCTCTCGGGCAGAGTCTCACTACACACCCAGGGTGTCTCATATTCCGCGGCACTGATTTGGTCATCTCCTAGGGAAGCCTTTCCCTATAGCACCGAGATTCTCATCCAAGTCAAATCTCAGGGGCTCACGGGCCATAGTGTGTGTTTGAGACTCCTTCTGCACGACCACACTAACCAGACTGCCACATCTGGCTGATGCGACTCTATAACGTCTAATGAGCGTCAAACTAATGTCGGCATTCACGCCAACCGCTGATCCCTGATTGAGTGATATACCAGGGCTACCTCGGTGCACAATGTCTCTCGCTCCATCCCTTGTTCTTTTGTCTGTGCATTATCAGCTGGAACCTTAACCCGTGCTGATCTGACCACTCCCTCCTGCTTCGCTACTCAATCTTTGATTACTATTGTATAGAGTTAGAGACTGCCTTAACCCCATACAAGAGCGCCATCATGGCTGAACCAGCAGGCAGTTACCCGGTTCCGGATCGCGCGGACTGCAAAAAGGAGCGAATAGTAGGCGAAGGGAGATTTGCGGAAGTATGGCTGGCAAGAAACATCAAGGACGGCAAATATTTGGCTATCAAAGTGTTTAAAAGCGCTCGAAATCGGAACGAGGAGCTTCAGGTCAGAGAAATGATCAGGGCGGAGGTCAACGTGCTTAGAATCGTGCGAGGTGGAGTAAGTACAGCAATCAGCCAGTGAGACAAGGGAATCCTTTCCTACACCACCCTTCGTCCGTTCTATGACAGGATGTCCGAGATAAGCCATGCTAATACCACGATCAGCCTCACATTATAGTCGTCTTCTCGGTAAGTGATACGAAGGATCTCAGCCTCCCTGTGGAAATGGGTATGGAATATTATGCACGCAATCTTTTCCAATTGATGCAGCAAAAGCGGCCGCAAGGAGGGCTTACCCGTATGTCAAATTCCGCCCCTCGGATGCATTCTGCTCTGGCTTAAGAAGCGCTGACCCTTCACAGAGGGATTTATACCAGTTCCCACCTACTACAATACAGTACTGACCCAAATGCTCAAAGCATTGGAATTTCTCGCCCAAAAGAAGATCATGGTTGTACATCGCGACATCAAACCCGAAAATATCCTATTTGACAACACCGATCATTTCGTCCTGGCTGATTTCGGTAATTCCAGACTTGGAAGTTCATCTGCTGAAGAGCATTACGGGCGCCTCGAGTACTTGGCGCCAGAAACTTACAACGGACAGTTACAGACGTGTGCGGTAGACACCTGGAGTCTCGGGATTCTGTGCTTGGACATGCTTGTTATGGTGCCCCGCGTACCTCCGCAAGAGCTTACTTTCCAAGGCATGAAAAATACATCGTGGTGCGAGCGCATGTGTGAGCTTGCGAGGTGGTCTGGCAAGCCTGAACTGGCGGCATTAGTCCAAATGGACCACTATGAGAGACACAGCGCCGGTATGCTACTTCAGTCTGTGCAGAAGGATCCAGACACCCGAACGAAACTGCGACCCCTTCACGGCCTTGTCGTCTTGATGCTCAAAGGGACCGTGGAATTCCGGGATCAGTCCGATGAAATGGTTGGTATGGCTGCCGCTGGCTACCTAGAGAGGTTTCCGGACCCAGCGGAGCCTCCAGCTTCAGGTCCAGCGCCCAAAACAGCCGAGGAAGCTGCGAGTCAAGGAGTGGGGACGAGAAGTCAAGGTGAACGGTCTGCTTCGAGCAGCAAGGACTCAGCGACAGGATCCCAGGGAGCGGCGGGCCCATCGAGCTCAAGTGCGAGGCCCGTGCCAACAGGTTCAGCAGGATCATCCTCAGGGGCAAAATCGGCACGATCAGAGGTACAAGCATTGGCCAGTTCATTAGACTCAACTGCAGCGGGTTCACGTCAAATAGCGGAGACATCAACATCAACTGCAACGCGGCCGAAACCAGAGTCACAGAGACGTGCTGGCACATCAGTGGTGACTGCAGAACCACTATCAGCTGACATGCAGAAAATTATGAGAGCGCTGGGTTTAACTGTATTGTCTGGAACAACAAGTTCTACTGAAACGCCGGCGCGAACAGGTTTAGAGAGAACATTACGCCAATCAGGTTCAGCTGCGTCGACGCGGCAAGCAGATTCACAGAGCGCGGCGGGCGCATCAGGCTCAACAGCACCAGTGCAAGATCTGGGTGAAATGATGTCAGGCGTGAGCTTAGTCGCACAGCAAATCGCGAATCAACTGCGCTCGACGGAGACGCCACCGCGAACAGGGTCGCAGAGAACGGCAGGGGCATCAAGCTCAACTGCGAAGCCGCCAGCAACTGGATCACAGAGACCGGAGGGCCCGTCAAGCTCAGAGCCGCCGGCATCAGGAGCATCAGGAGCATCAGGAGCATCAGGAGCACCAGGAGCACCAGGAGCATCAGGCTCAACTGCAAAGGCGTCGTCGAAGAAGTCACGAGGAGAAGCAAAAACGTCCAGCTCAATTGCGAAGACTCCGTCGAAGGGATCGCAAGGAGGAGCAGGAACCTCAAGCTCAACAGCAAACCCGCCGCCGGAGGCATCACAAGGCACGACGGGACCATTGATGTCAAGCCCCAGCGGCAACGTTGAAGCTGAGCACTCCAAGCAAGAACAACAGGGATCAGATCGAAAGGGAGAAGGCCAGGCTTCACAAGCTGCCAAGAAAGAACAGCCGGCGTCAACCCCAGCAGGAAAAGGCCCCGCTTCACATAGGGGCCGAAGGAAAAAGCCAGCGTCAGCTCCAAAGGGACAGGCCGGGGCGTCACAAGCTCCTAGGGAAGAACCGCCACCGCCACTTCCAAGAGGAGAGGCTATGGCTATGGCTGAGGAGGCTGTCAGGGCTGCGCTAGCCGCTACCGAAGAACAGCGAGAGTTAGCGCGAAAGAAGAGAGAGGCCCGGGCTTCACAAGCAGCCGAGCGGAAACAGCAAGAAACAGTCCCAGAGAAAGAAGCTGGGACAAAACAGCCAGGGTCAGAACAAAAGGGACAGGCCGGGGCCTCACAAGCGGCTAGGAGAGAACAGCCAGTCTCAGCTAAACGAAGAGAGGTTACCGCTCTACAGGCTGTCAAAGCTTCAGAAGCGGAGCGGCAAAGACAGCGACAGTCAGCTCTGAAGAAAGAAAACCCAGCTTCACAAGCTGCGAGAGCTCCACATACCACCAGCTCCGCTCAGGCCCGACCAGATGTTCCCCCTCTGGCTCTCCAGAGAGGCGATGGGGGTAAACGTACTGAAAGTCCACGATCAGTGTCATCACGTCGACGGTCGACTTCCTTAAGTCCTGGAAGGGGTAAGCAGCCGGAACACAGTATCACCCCTACTGCTCCACGGAGTGGCGATCGTGCTACACGTAATCAAACTCCACGATCAACCTCCTCAAGTCACCGGTCGACCTCCTCAAGTTCCGCAAGAGGTAAGAAAGTAGAGCCCAGTCAAACGACTGATGAACCTGAAACAACTTCTATTCGAAGGCTATCGCACACCGCTCCTGCTTTCAAGCCCGGTCAAACCTGGGCACGGTCGAAAATTGAGTCCCCTCGGAGTACTCAATCTCAAGCCACGCAGCCCCCTCCGAGCAGGGAGTCTCCTCGGGCCACTCAGTCTCAAGCCACACAGGCCCCTCCGAACAAGGAGTCTCCCCGGACTGCTCACTCTCAAGCAACGCCGCTCATTCCGAAAATCGACTCCCCTCGGCCCACTTACCTCCAAGCCGTACAACCACGTCCGCCACCTCCTCCCCATCCCGCTGAGGCCCCTCCAGGCCCACGGGAAGGCGCTCAGGGTAAAGCTCCCAGTCCACGCCATTCAGAGGCTGAAAGCCAGCGTGAAGAAGATGACGGAGGCCGTGGTTGGCAGCAAGCTCGTCTGAAGCGTAGTCGTCGGCCTTGAGATGCTAAACGTCAAAATAGATAGTCCCCTTTCCACAACCCAGCCGTTGCTGCGGAAGCTGACAGAGAGTAGGACGGGACACCAGGGAGATCGCTGATTCAGCCGAAGGAGCGAGCGAGAGAGAGACAAGCCGGACGAGACGGATGACCCGCCGGGCCCACCCCCACTGAGGAACGGTCGAGATAGAGGATGATCTAGTCACGTTACACATCCTCAAACTTGGTACCGGCTGCAGAAAGAGGAGTTCGAAGCTGGAGACAGATCGGAGTGACAGCAACCCTGTTGTAAAACCGGTTGAGCAAACCGTGCTAGAAGAGCATAGCATGAGAGAGGTGATGCATAGAGAGTGAAAGGGAGGCGGAGACGGAGGGATCGTCAAAGACCTAACACTCCGTGAATCTTATCTTATCATTCCATACCACAGAAAAACTCATCCATCCCATTTCCAAATACCCTCTCTTCTCCATCCTCTCCGCCTCGCCATGATCGCGTCACACAGGAGCAGATAGCACATCAAAAGCAGGTGTATAATCCCCCCCCCCTCCCTT
>JAABUK010003094.1_pt1 | contig 28586 bp, 43 predicted proteins | sample 5559141 | NCBI WGS metagenome assembly JAABUK01 (sample SAMN10711869, study PRJNA513367) | rock metagenome | isolation source: Antarctica rocks | place: Antarctica: Victoria Land, Pudding Butte nord | collected 2016-01-03
TACAAAAGGTAAAAACATAAAAAACTCTCTTCGCGTTAAATCACTAAAAGAAGATATATAGTAAACTTTTCCTATTCCGTAAATTACTCGATTACACAGCCATAAAGCGTAAGCTGCACCAAGTATCGTTCCAGTTGTGGCTAAAACAGCAACAAAAGTATTAGTCTGAAACAAGCTTTCTAACCTGTCCCTGCCTTTTTCTGCCTTTTTCGAAGAAAAAGGATGAAAAGGAAGGGATACAAGAAAACCGCCCCTTTTCTTTGGGACAGGTTAGGATGGATACGAGGGATACAAGGCATAGAAGGCATTCCTTTGGAAGTACCTTATGCAAAAAAATGCAAACAAAAGAATATAAATCAACATAGCGCAATATTTATTTGCCTTCTTTTGTTTTACTACGTAAAACAACACAAATCAATGATTCGATCCTTTGGATCCAATCAATGAATCGATCCTTTGGATCCAATATTTATTCGATCCTTTGGATCCAATCAATGAAGAGATTTCAGGAAATAATTATTGCTGTTGTTTTGTTGTTTTGTTGTTTTACGGAGTAAAACAAACTTTTTCAAACAAACTTTTTCAAACAAAAGCTGACCAGTAGTGGGGATCAGTCCAGTGCTTGTGTTTCTTCATTTTCCAGCTTGAGCAGCACAATGGTTGCCACAATAGACAAAGTCTGGTGTACTTGGCAGGTCGAGTATGCCAGAGTTTTGGGCAATGCATCATGCTATGTGCAGCAAGGTACAGATCTGATCTGTTGTAGCCGTTGTCATGCACATTAACCAGAGATCTGAGGGTGTGCCAGTGGTACCAGCAGCAACAAATGCAGACTGACCTGTATGCAAAACATGAGGCTTCCCTAAAGCACTTCCAGGATTGTGACGTGATGCTTCTAAGAAATTACTCACTGATCACCACGATTGATGCAGTATTGGGGGAGGCTGTGACGTGAATGCACATATGTACGATCATGACAGACAAGCAAATTGTGACATGATTTGAAAAACTATCTGGGAACCCAGAAGGCCATGTCCGGCTAAAATTGGAAAGCAGATATTGAGAAACGCAATGAAACTTGTTCTAACTGAGATAATGCTTTTGACAATTGAATTGCGTGGTTCAATGAAATGTATCCTTGCACAAACTGCTGGAGTGTAATGATACCGTCGTCGCGCAAGGGGACGATGCTTACAGCAAATGTGCGCAACATGTCAGCCAGGAATGCTGCAACAAATCACACCACTGCGCCTGTCAGCCCACAACACGCATGTGCACTCTGTTTGGTCCGAAGAATTGTTTTGCCACTGGCAGATCTAACAGGGGTACCTTGCCATCATGATTACGTCCCACACTTATGAAGCTTGCATCCTTTCTAGCCTACGCCGTTTGCCCTTCTTTGCAGCAGCAGCTTGTGCTTGTGGAACATCCTCTGCCTGCTCAGCTGGCTCGACAGTGTCATGCTGTCCATCAACAGAAGCCCGCTTTGCTGGCGGCTCTTCCTCTTCTCCATGAGAGATGGCCTGAACATGGCTGCGTGCGCGTCGCCGACCACCCTTCTTTCCATCATGCCCTGCATGTGCAACAGCATTCATCCGACAGCACAGCTGAGAAAAGCTCTCAGACTCATGTGCACTCTCAATAAGGATTGGCTAGTACACTGACTGTGTACTAGAACGGCACTTGTACTCTGGCTGTGTACTAGAATGGCACTTGTACTCTGGCTGTGTACTAGAATGGAATCACATTCTCACATTAGAGAATCATTGGAGCCTCAGCCGGGTGATTAATACCCCACTGGGCGCCCAGACACACCTCACAACAACTCTGGAGACTCCATGCTCCCCAAACAAATTGCATCATGTGCTATCACTCACTTCACGCATGTATATCATGTAGCATGCTTTGTAGTCGACCAAACAGAGCAGCTGGCACTATTAGCAACACATCCACCAGATCATCTTAACAATGTGACAGGGGTCCAAAAGTGACTCAAGTAGCCAGAAAGCAGACATGACAGGTCAGCAAGACTCACTGGCAGGGGCTTGAGTGCCTCCTTGCTTGGCAAGCTCCTCATCCAGGGCTGCCATCTGCTGCTCCACCTGCTGCAGCTCCCCCCCATACCCTGCCTCAGCCTCATCAGCCGCCTGCACCATAACCCACAAGCCTGTCGTGTCAATGTTGCTGTGCATGCACAGGGTCACATGATCACCTGATGCCGGCAGGGTCCTTGGAATGGGAAAACCCACTTGTGAGCATGGGGTGGCAGCACCCATCATCCATGACAATGCGGTTCTGAAGAAATGGTCAGTTAGTCCAGCCACCACAAAGATGGTCACCCAGCAGTGATATGTTGTCAGCGCGCTGCAACGGTCGCCATTCTGCTGGTTCTAGTTGCAAGACTCTGTTGTGAGAGCAACAGGACTGGGTCAGGTCTCAAAGCAAGCGCAGTTGGTTTGGACCAGTCTAGACGCATTTGAGCATGGCCTCTCAGGCTGTGTGTCTCACCTGCTGTGCAGCCTCCACCACTTCTTGTGCCTCTTGGTGATGCTGCAGAGCGTCTACCAAGGCTTCCAACACAGCTTCCTGCATCAGAGGCCATATAGCAGCAGCATCAACACACATCAGACCTACCATGGAGCAGACTTCAGAACAGCAGGTGCAAACTGAAGCAGCATCAAGACACACCAGACCTATCAGCAGACTTGATACAGCAAATGCAAAAGCTTGCTGTACACCATGACATTCAGCTGCCCTGCACATCAGTTGCATAGTCCAAGGAGGGGATGTGTGAGCTGTGGCAAGCTGTGATGCGCTTTGGCCTTGGGTCTTGCTTGCAGACATGGCAAAGAAGATTACCTGCTGCTGAAGGTCCTGAGGCTGAGCAGCTTTTGCCTGGCCAGCAGAGCCAAAACAGCAGGGGGCCTCCGCCAGGGGTGGAACTCTGAAGTTGGAGCCAGAGGTGATACCTTTGCTGGTGATGCGTCGCCCATCTAGGGTCACAATGTCTGCCATACCTGAGTCCAGCTTCTGCAGTGCAATGGTGTATAAGGGTTACATAGAAAGCACATAACTGCTTGACTGTTTCTGTGGCCCAAAATAGCGTGGAATGATCTGTTTGGTTCACACCCGAGACCTCTCAGTCATGGTCTGTCAACTTGTCTATTGGATCTCAAAGACGGGATATATGAAGTGATTAACTGGGTGATTATTGCAAGCGATGACCTAGTACTGGATGCAGAAATGGCATGCAGGCTCTTGCCAGCACCATGCCAACTGAGCGGCAAAGTAGGAAGCATCACTTGATAGAAGCTCTAATTGCAAACAGACTGTATCTCACTTCTACAGCTGAGCGTCACAGACAGCTGATGAGACAAAACTGAAGGCTCCCCAAAAAAGGGTCTAGTGGTCACTGCGGTTCCCATACCTGGGTGACAAGCTCCCTGTATGCTGACGCGTCTGCTAGGGTCTCAAACAGCAGCACATTTCCCAGCAAGCTGTACAGCAAGCTGGCTCTGTGGCCTGGCTTAGTTGGTCGCACCAGGTTGAAGGCGTACCCCAAGCACCCCTGGGGCCAGTCTTGAGGGGCCAAGTGACCCCCTCCTGATCCTCCTGCAAACTGAAAACGCATCAACATGCCCTCCACAAAATCCGGTGAGCAAAGGGCAAGTGGGAGTTTGCTGGGAGTCTTATAGCAAACCCTTTGCAAAGAATCCAGAAACGTCAATTCCTTGCATGGCCTTCCAATCCTGTCCCTGATGCAAGCCTGTGCAAGCTAATATTCGTTCAAGACACCTCTGGTGAAGCCCACCGTGTATGTAGTAACACTGGGTGCCAGGCCAATTCAGGCAGCTCTGACTAGGAGCCTAGGTTACTGTAGAACATGCTGCTTTCAGACTCAGGTATCAGGTCCAGGTAATGGGTTCAGGTTGACTTAGGTCCAATGCCGATGAGATGCAATAGTAGCTTGCCCCAAACAGCATTGCCCAATTCAGTGTGGCCCAACATGCAGCTGACCAAGTGCAGACTGACATAGCCAGCGGAGGTTGGGAGGCTTACTGGGCTTCCTCTGGGTGAGGGCTCTTGTGTGGGGCAGGGGCAGTGGCAGCAGGTCATCACTATCTTGGCAGGCTGCTGCCAACAAGCTTGCAGCCCTCTCACCGCAGCTTTGCTGCCCTGGGGTCTCCCCTCTAATTTGGCCCCTACAAATGCACAAGAGCCATTTGATGAACCAATCCCACAGCAGAGCGCATCTCGTTCATCTTGGCAATGCACAAACGCTAGAGAGGAAACTCCTGACAGGATGTGCACATGTGCTGTGCTTGGAGCTCAATGTGCAGGACGCGACCAAAACTAGTTGACAAAAAAAATAAACAACAAGCCTTTGAAACCCAAAGCAAAGCATTTTTTGTCAAGTCAGGTCAGCTTTTTGTTAGGAGTGCTCTTGTACTGCTGACTGCATATAGCAGCTGCAGACACACCAAGCTCAATCAAAGCGTATTGTCATTATCACCAGCAGCAGTAGCAGCAGCAGCAGAGCTGATTGCTTTGCTGTGAGATGACAACCATGGGACCGTTATGCCTCACTTGTAGGGTTGTGAGTGTGACAGGGACAGAATGTCGGGCAGTGGCAGATGGGCCTGCTGCAGCACTTGGTTCATGCGTTGTGTGCATGCGCCAGTCTGCACCACCAACACAGGCAGCAGGCCGCGGTACTGGGCTGCCAGCACTTGTGACAGGGCTGTGTCATCAACAGTGGCCAGCTGTGCCAGCACTCCCACTGCCTCTGGGTCACCTGCAACCATGTGGCGGAGCCTGATTATGATACTATATAAATATAACCGTATAATATAAATCGAATATATCAACGATAGCAGAGCAGTCCTCACTGTTCTGCCCTCATGAAGGGAGGAATGCATGCTGCATTAAGTCAAGCCTTCTTGGGTAATGGCATTGATTGTTTGTTAGGGTTACAGTACAGGCAGTAGCGAGCATGCTGCCATCTTGTAAAAGTCGCAAGATTTTTCCTTTGGCAATGCTGCATTTCGACTTGAAGGCTCAGCGCAGCAAAGGACAAGCAAGTGAGACAGTCATGCCAGCAAGGTCTGCGTCGCTGGACTGCATGTGGGGATCTTTGTGTCCACAACTAGACTGGCATGTCCACAGCTAGATGGGCATGTACCTGTCTGCAGGCATGTCTGGATGGCTACTATGCTGGCCTGATTGGGGGGCCCAAAGCGTGCTTCCACTCCTGCTGAAGGGCCTGCCTTGCTGGGACTGGCCTCTGCGCCCTGCCTCACCTCTGCACTTACACATCACGTCATTGCATGGTATGTGAGCTGTAGACCACACTAGGCTCTTCTTCATGGATGCAGAAGGAGGTGGATCTGCAGGCCAGTAACCAATGGGAAGTCTGTTGGTGAAGCAGGCAGGCAGGGACAGGGCGGGGCGGGAGGGGAACAAGCTGTTTGAGGCAGTCTGGGCAGCAACTTGGGCTTCATAGCTAAGAGGAAGCTGTCAAGAGACTGCTGCGCAGTGTTGCTGCAAGGCATCGGACTAAGAGGAAGCTGTCAAGAGGTTGCTGCGCAGTGTTGCCGCAAGGCATCGGACCTGCCAAGCGAGCCTGGGCATCTTGCAGGTTTGCTGGCGCTGAAGGTCCTGCTTCCCGCCTTCTTGCATCTGCTGCCTTGCCAGCATGGGTGGCACCCTGCTGTGCTGATGTCAGCTCCTACAACATCCATACAAAGCTCCTGAGTCACAAGGATTTTGCAAACAGGAATGCAAAATGCACTCAAGCAGAAAATTGCTTCTGCGTATGGTTCTGCGTAAGTCAAGCTGAGCAGACATTGTGTTTGGTAACAATCCGTAATAGACAGCACACAAAGATGGAATGCGATGCCTAAGAACAAAGCCAGCTGCAAGAACCTGCCTGACCTGTATTGGGTATGTCAGCAGCAGAGGTTGTACTGTAGATGATTGCAGCCTAGCGAAACGTTTTGTATGCACAGCAAGCAGCGTGACATTCAGCAGCCTGTGAATCCAGTGCATGCACAAGACGCAGATTGACACCCAGAGGTCTGAGTGTTTGCGACAGGCAGAGAGGCATCTCAGACAGACAGACTGGTGACTCACCTGGGTGGCAGAGTCCATCTGGCCTTGTAGGTGCTGCCTCTTGGCTGCCAGCTCTGAGTGGCGCTCAGTCAGCTGGTTCACTGATGCAAACCTGGTGCTGTCATCACAGAACAGCACTTCACACCGCCACCCAGGAGGAACATCCCTGCATCAGATGCTTCCTCACTGCAAAAAATTGAGTCCAGGCTGCCGCCTAAGGAAGGCTATCTTATGAGCACTGAGAAGGGTAAGCTTTTCTGTTTTGTCTTGCACAGTTTAGTTCAATGTTGCTTGCCAATGCTTCACTGAGAATCTGCTGTTCCAGCAAAATTCGGTTTTCTTTGCTGTCTGTGATGCAGGTGAAATGCTCAATGAAGGACAAACCACTGTGGCTTGCTCAACACATCACAGCCCAATTGCACTTAGATTGCATTTGCAGCCAGTGGCTTGGCAGCTCAAGTGTGCAGTAAATGCAGACCTTACCCCTCATACTCATGGTCACTTGCTTGAACTTCAAATGCCAGAACACAAGCCATGGCATTCCCTTGAGTGTTGATGGGGTTGTTCTCATCTGTGCTGGCTTTGCCTGTCCCCTGCTTGATGGACACGACCCCAAACGACACCCTGCCCTGCCTGTCAGTCTGCCCTTCAACTTTCCCTTCTGGTATATCCAATTCAGGCAGCACCCCCCCATTGGCTTCTGCCTCAGAGCCTTCTGGCCATTGCAGACTCAGGTGGACAGTCACCCCTTCACTCCGTACGCTGTTACCGTATGAGTCTGTCAGCTGTAACACTGCATCACTGAGGAGCTGCCGCTGTTGGTCAGCATCCCCATTAGTCACGGTGACCCTCTCAGGTGCTGACTCAGCTTCCATCTGGAGCTCACTCAGAGGGCCTGAGCAGACCTCAAAGCTGATGGCTGGGCTGCGCATGCTGATCTCCTTCATCATCAGGGCTCTTGCCAAATCTGGCCTCTGCTCTGTATGCTCTGCTGTTACCGTGTACGCACCAGCTGACCGTAACTCCCCCGATTCAAACGAGAACGCACACCATGCATTGCCTTCATCGACCATGTCTCCGCTTTCCACAGCTGCTGAAGGCTGTAGGGTGACAACATCTGCTCTGTTGCCATTGGGTGGGGTGAGTCTGAGGCTGAGTGACTCCAGAGCTACCTCAAGGGTCAAAGGCTGCCCATCTTCAGTTTGAACTTTGACGATGATTGGGAAGCTGCTGCCAGCTTGCAAAGCGTCGTCAGGCAAGCTGTCAGGGTCAATGGCCACGTCTGTGATGAAGTTGGCGGCTGACATGGTCAGCTTCAGCTCAGCTTCATCCAAAGCCACCTTCAAGGGCACAACACAGGCTTGTGTCTGACTGTCAGAGATGGGTGGACGCATTGACTGGCAAGCAGGCAAAAGTGTCCTCAACCAGACAAAGAGGAGACACATACACAAACAGACAGACAGACAGGCACACATGAAAGTTGTTGAGTTTAAGCAAGCAAGGCTTATCAGCACTTGCAAAGCCTGCCACATCCCAGTTCCCAGACATAGACTACAGGGCAACAGCACAAATTTCCACACACTGTCGCAGCCTTTCATGTTATGTGCAGTTTTGCTAGGCATGCTGCTATAAAAATCAAAATGCACACCATTGCCACAGTTGAACAGTCACCTTCCTATTGCCGGAGGCAATGCGCAGCACGTACTCCCCGGCTTCCTCAGCTGTGACTTTGACATCCTTGAAGGCAGCAGCGCCCTTCTGCAGCTTCACCTTGTTGCCGCCTGTGGCTTGCACACTGGCTGCATGCCCGCTGTCATCCGCTGCCAAGGCACTGGGGTTGAGAGCCACCTGCACAACAGCACTGCCTGCATTGTTCAAGTTGCAGAAGTGTTGCACCAAGCACAAGCTGCAGCTGGGCGTACGCACAGCCAAGCACAGCTTGGGCAAGTTTGTTGACAGCTCTGCAGATGTTGTTGGTGACGTGTGATTGAGGCACGCCACTAGGGACAAGCTTGTAATGCATACATGCATCCTGCACATGGGATGCAGGCCCTGGGTCTGTGCCCTATTAGCTCCAATTCACTAAGTGGATTGCAGCTTTAGTTCATGCAGGCCCAGGTTTGTCAATAGGCAGACCACATCACCAATGGGCAGGAGCGTCACTTCAACTTAGCAGCAGCATGCCGCAAACATAAGGCAAGCTTTGCCCTAAGGCCATCTATTCAGCTGTTTGGAGAGATGACAACCTGCAGCAGTCACGCCAACAGTAACAGCACATAGTTACCTCATAGCTTCCCTCATCAGTGTAGTTGCCCGCGACGTCAGCCACCCTGACCTTCAGCTGAGGCAGCACTGCTCTCGTGGCACACTCCAAGCTGACAGGGCTCTCCACCACCAGTCTGCGGCTGGGACCAGCTTTCAGTGCCAGGTCCATGGAATCTGGGTTCAGGGCAGAGGTGGCATCAGGACCTTCATCATCTCTGACGACCAGCTTGATGCTGCTGGGCTGACCTGAGATGCTCATCCTGACAACATACACATCCTCATGAGCCTGCAGACACAGTGCGTAGTGTGAGAGATCGTGCTCAGGGGTCAACAGGGCCTGTGACAGAAGGTGGGTGCCCCATTGTAGGGCCCTGCCCAGTGGCTGGCCTGCCTGGTCATTAATGCATCAAAGATTTACACATGGGCCAAATTTGAGAGGGAAGCCTAAGTTTTTTCACAAAATCATGGCTCTTGCCCGCACAGGTTTCAGTTGGGCAGTTTAAGCCTGGTCACGCTGGTAGCAAGTCGTCCAGTGTCTGCACCAATTACTGATTGTGCCATACCTGCATGGTGGTCTGTCTACAGCAGATGAAACAGTCCTCAGGAACAGTTCAGTTCTTGTCTACATTCATGAGTGTCAGCTGACCCATGCTCATACAAGCTGTTGCCTTTGGAGACTCTGCAGTTTAGCATGCATGCGCATTGCCACTCTGCGGTATGTGTGATGCAGTCGTGTCACGTTGCACCTGAGTTTGCCATGCCATATGCCAGTCATCTCTGCAGAATTGCAGTGGGTGCTTTGACAGGGGCTCAATGATGGGCGCTGCCCTTCCCCCTTCTGCCAAGCCACTGCACCTGCACACCATACACAAGTTGCTGTGATTGTAGCTGTGATTGTAAATGACGTACCCAATGGTTGCTTGCATAAATGTACATTCCTGTCAAGGCTAAGGCCATGAGGGCCCATTAGCTGTTGTAACTATTCACAAATCACGTTCATCCACAAGTACCTCAGATAGGATCACTCACACGCATGATGCACGCTGATAGCCCATGGTGCTTGATGCTGTAACCTGGCATGCTCAGCCTACTGCTGTAGTCCAACACAAAATAGCAGCATGGGTTATGTTCAGCAAGCAGCATCTGGCACCGGTAGCATGTCCAACACCTAGTGCTGACAACTGTAGCATGTTTACACTTTGCAGATGAGACCCGGCTCAGCATGTCACAAGCACAGGACTTTGCAGCAGGCTGTGTCTGGCTGGGCATTAATTATGCACATTGGCATTGATTGCACACATTTGGCATTGATTACCTCCATTTGGCATTGATTAGGTATGTTTGGCATTGACTATGCATGTTTGGCATTGATTAGGTATATTTGGCATTGATTGCGCACGGTTGGCATTAGTCACCTCCATTTGGCATTGATTACCTCCATTTGGCATTGATTACGCAGATTCTGGAGCTGACTCACCTGTGACCATACTTGTCATGGGCAACAATCTCCAGTCTGAAAGGCTGCCCACATTGCACCTCCCCTTGGTCACGTGGGGTGGGCTGACTTGCACCGGCCACAATGGCCATTCCCCATGCTACAGGGGCAGCTGCTATCACCTGGATCTGGATTGCCAGCTCCACTGTAGGGGCTGTCGTCTCATTACCCAGAAAGCGGATCCAGCATGCCATTGGCTCAGCGATGGATTCTGCCACCTGTTGTGGGCATAGATGTAGACAAGGCAGTTTGGATGCTTTGGATGTGAAGCGTGCAGAGATTGATGTTGGAATGGTGATGCCCTGGAGTGTTAGATGCTTTTTTGGGATGTCTGGCTTGATCTGAGTCAACAGATGTGCAAGTGCAGGGGTCCTGAACAGCATCAAGGTAGACACAGCCCGTGCAGGCTGCCTGTTCCCCTGCAATCAAATAATTGCAGCCTATGGTCAACCTGACCAAGGGTGATGACAAGGAGGCTTTTGTGCTATGCTGTCTCTCCTTGGGTTCCGAGTCAGCCTGACAATACGGAAGGCTGACAAGGAGGCTCACAAGCTCACAACCCTTTCTGAGGGCTTATGCAGATAAAGGGCTTACTGCAATGTCCGGCAAGCATATGACGCCCGGCTCCAGTACCACACCCTTACTGCCTCTGCTCCAGGACAGCTGCACCTTGCCCCTCATGTTGGTATGCACCGGCTGGTTGGCTTCATCACGACAGTAGAAGCCTAGTTCTGACAGTATGCTGCCTGCCGGCACGCTCTCAAGGATGACCATTGGAGACCCATCTGAACTTTCAGCCTGCACAGCATAAGCAGTCACAACAATGTTTGTGCTTCCTCGCCATAAGCTAGGTACTTGCGGGGCAAGTGTCGCCTCTCCAGAGCAGTATCTTCTGAGCATTCCTATGAGGTTTATTGATGCGACAGTTTTGATTGTCACCTACGCAACTTGTATGCCATGGTTCGTCTCCCTCTCCACAGCAGATGCAGACAGTACTTGCACATGTATGCCAGCATGTGGCAACTTGTGATATGTTGACGATCCTTCTGACTTAGGTGAGGTAAAATGCCAGCGCCAGACAGCATCAGAGGTCTTGACAGGTCTTTGCGCTGCTTGTGAAGTTTAGAACAGCTGCTCTGCATAATGATGGTACCAGCGCATCTGAGCACAGCCTTTGAGATAGCTGTCAGCGCAGAAGAGGCTGTAGGAAGGGTAAAAGGTCTAGGACAATGATTTTGTTTTAAAAGACACCTGACAGAGCCCCACAGTGTCACTACAATGCCTTGCACACTTTGGGACTTGACAATTCAGCTGTGGATCACATCAGAAGAGCATGAAACTCACCACAACAGGAAGCTCGTGGTCGCCCAGCAAGAAAGTAATTGAGGCAGGAGCGGTGCTGGGTTGGACACGAAGTGGCAGCTGCAGGGTCTGAAGTGCGCCTACTGCCTCACAGGCCGCCTCTGCAAGTGGGTTGCTGGGCAGCAGCTGCAGAGCCATCTCTAGAGTCTGCTCCTCTGTGCTTGCTTTGCCAGCTGTCAGGCCTGTAGCCAGGACACTATTGAGAGTGACACAACAGTGAAAGGCATTTCTGAGGTGTGAGGTGGGCCTGCTGGGGCGCAACTGGTGTAAGATGGGTGCTGGGGGTGGGATCCAGGCCATCCCAATGATTTTACTGCTTTATACTTGCGACATCATCCATTGGGCCTGCAATCGGGCCATGGCTTGACACAATGAGTGCTACCGCAGACATCAGGAGTGTACTGGCTGCCCTGATTTCAACCCACAACAGGCTCAATATGTTGTTACTGGGTGCCAGTCACAGCATTACAGATATCTCAACTGACAGCAAATGTGAGCTGCATCTCACCCATGCACTTAGTGTTCAATACTTAGTGCATTATTTTATCAAATCAAATCAAATCAAATCAAATCAAATCAAATCAAATCAAATCAAATCAAATCAAATCAAATCAAATCAGATCAAATCAAATCAAATCAAATCAAATCATTCATTCATTCATTCGTGCATCTGATATTGCAACAATTCAACAAGTGATTCACAATTCATTCATTGATTCACTAGTTCATTGTTTCATTCGTGCATTTGTCCATCATGTATATGTCTTCCCTCAGGGTCGGCCTTGAGTAGCTTTCTATATTGCTGTTTGTACGAAGAGTAGTTTTGGCAGTCAGCAAAGCAAAACTGACATGTGGTGAGCTGCAGTCGCAAAAGAGCATCAATCTTTCTGTCTCTAGGACCAGGTACGCCCAGCCCTGAGCAGCTCCATGCATCGGGGCCTGTTCTGGGAGTCAGCGCAACACCAATGCCATGCATGGAATTGCAGTTGCACATGGGCATGCAGCTTACCCTTGATCTTGGCAATGCCAGCATCATCAAAGGCAGCAGTGATGGGCGAGGCTTGCAGCCCGTCACATGACAGCACTACATTCCAGGGCAGGTCCTGGGTGGGCCCTGTGCTGTTGCCCCACCGGTCTACTGCCTGGACCCAAAAGGTGGGCACCACATCGCCACTGCTCAGCTTTGCTGGTGCAAATGGGGGTGGGCTGGCAGCAGCCCTGTCTTCATCTTCTTCCTCAACCTGTGAGCATACAACAGCATGTCTGAGCAGTTGAAATTGCCATGTCACAAAGTGCTTACTAAATTAGATAGAAGGCCTACTGCGTGTGTCCACAGGTCCAATTTGATGTAGCATTGACACTCATGGCCAACCAAATATGACAGATTCTGCATCAGCACTTTGAACAGCAGCTAGAGCAGCTAAATAGTCAGAAGAAGGAAGAGGCACAGAAGTGACCAAGCCAAAAGAGGAAAAGATAAACGAACACAGTGCATCTCTTGTCCATTGCTGCCAAAAGGCCCTTGGTGGGTCTGCACTTTGCCTGTGAGTCAGGCTACACAAGCAGTGGTTCCAGCCTGATCCTGGTTTCAGTCTGGAGCTGTGATCCAGCTGCAGACCGACACCCAATTCTGTAAGGTTCCTCTTCCTTTATTGAAGAAAGTCAACTTGTACCTTCCAAAGCTGTGTAAATTGGAAACAACCAGTCAAGTAACAGTATGGTGGCACTGTCATACACTGTGGCTTCAGTTGGACTCAGTTTGCAGGACTGATTACCTCAGGACATGATCAAGCTCAGTCACCTGCAACTACAGCTTTGACCTGACCTGTGATGAAGGCCTACCTGATGAGACCAAGGGTGATCAGGGCGCAAGCGCATATGTTGGGGCGCCCCTGGCCTGACCCGCAGGCTCAGCTGCTCCGGTGGCAGCCCGGGTAGGTACACACACAACAGCAAGTCTGCAGTAGGTAGGTCCCGTTTAGGAGTGGCCACCTGCAGCGTGCACACCACACCTGACTTGTGCACATGACAATCCAGATTTCTATGGCCTTTGTCATGGCTCAGCATCCTGCAAACATCACATTGCTTGCCAGCTTTGGATTTGTCTGGCCATCTGCCTTAGAAGAATCTTGTTCAGAGCCCAGGTCATGTACACACTAGGTGGATTTGTTTTGCATAGCATGCAGCTGGTCTATGAGCTTGTAATGTGAACAGGCCAGGATGGGTATGATTGCCTGCTGCAAGTGATGCATGCCCATCCTTGGGAATGGACAGCAGCAGTTGTACCTGTTGCTGGGCAGAAGGGCTTCCAGGGGTGGAGAAGGGTGGGAAAATGGCCAGACCGTTGACGCTATCTGGTCTGCCAAGAAGCCTCACATGCTTCAGCTTCACGGTGCCTTCTTCCACAACCTGCACCCACACAATGCTTACAGCAAGACCAAATGTGTCAGGTGGTTACATCTGCAACATCAGAACATCCAAGGGCCTGTGTGTGCGGCATGATCTAGCACCCAGTCTCAGAAGTGGTGACAGCAGGCGGGCACACTGCCTGTCAGCTGCTATCAAAATAATGCTTGTTAGAAAATCTGCCACTGGTGGCAGCCGTGGCACCGTGGCAACGATCCAACATCAAATTGCTCTTCTGATCTGGTGAGTAATGCACATGTGCAAGTGATTGCAATAAAGCTGGCTGAACAGATTCCAAGACAAGCAGCCACTCAGCATTGCAGGCCGCTGTCCAATGTGTACACACCACATCAGCTGAGACGTCCACATCAATCTCTGAGGCCTCCCATGCTATCTCTGCAGATTGTCCTTGAGGGGCAGCAGCCTTGAGGGCCAGTGTCAGCCCTGCAGGCACGTCCGCCATGGGCACCCCATTGCCATGGCAGTCCTTGCAGAGCAGTGTCAGTGGTGGCAGATGCTCCCCGAGCATCAGATCCTTGCTTGCTATGGCTGCTCGGCCCTCTCCCTGCAGGCGGCTTGTTGTCAGCGCAAAATCTGACGGGTATGACCACAGACAAAGCACCAGTTGCTGATGGGTGAAAGGTCCTAGACTGGCAGCATCAGGTTGGTGGGCAGTTAGCAGGACAAGTGGGCACACACAATGGCCTGATGGGCAGGTGCAGCAACTTCATGGGCGGGTGAGCAAGTGCAATGGGCGCTTCCAGTGAGCAGTCAGTCAGGCATTCCAGGACATTCAGATTCTGCAGAGTCAGATTCTGCAGACTACGCAGATTCTGCTTTCATGCTTTGGTAATGCGTGCCATCATCAGTAAGCCAGGCTTGTGCTTAATGACTACACATTACGATACTCAGTGGCTGCATAGCCAACAAGGAAAGAACCAAACTGCTCAGCTACTACATGAGTGACCTGTGCAAGATGGCCAGACTGAGCATCTGCTATGCACTGCAACAGTGACAGAACATACTTGCAGCTCCAAGGTGACAGGAGGGCCTGCTGAGACTGTCACTTTGGTGCAAGACGCCAGCGGTGGTTGCCCTGGCAATGAAGGCTGCAGCTCGTACTGCAGCACATATGTGCCACTGGTCTGCATGCCCTCCTGGATGCTGCCAAACTCAAAGACTTCATGGTTGGGCGCCCTGTTTGACACCTCCAAAATCAGCTCTCCTGCAGCCATACACACAGTATGTCACTGACTGGCGAGCTGGACCAATTACTGGATCGACTACTGGATGAATGATTGAGTGACAATGACTGGGACCCATGACTGTATGTCAGTGACTAGTGTGCTGGCATGCATGTCAGTATGTGACAAGTTTCGGTGACTGCATCATGTCTTTGCTACAGTTGCCAGTAGACCTGCTGCAAGAGCTAGCTGTGTCCATGCACTCCAGTCAGTTCATAGCCAGGTATGTGTACCTTTGCTGGGATCCATAACAAAGGTTGTCCTAGAGGAGGTGCTGCTGATGGACTCTCCCTCTATGACAGCTGCAGCCCTGCCTTTCTTCTTGCCCTTCTTGCCTTTTCTGACCTCCTGCCTGTCCCCTTCGTTGCCCATTGCAGAGGCTTCTGCAGAAGGCTGCAGCTCCTCCATCTCTGCAGCAGCCCAAAACAGAGTTGTTGCAGTACAACATCTTTTGTGGGAAAGATACCAGTCTGAAAGGTTGGATTGCCTAGGAGGAAGCGGCCAAATGCATTGACTACAAATCAACGTTTCAGCCTTATGCTGCCATGCATGTGTTTGGCTTCTTATACGGTGATGCTCAAAAGCTTTGTAGCAATATCAGCAGTATCAAAAGCATAATCAGCATGAGCAGCAGCAGCAGCAGCAGCAGCAGCAGCAGCCGACGGCGCCGATGATGTACTGCCTTGCACCACTCACAGCTGATATGGTTTGTCAAAGAAGCACACCTTGGCCTTCTTTGAGGCGCCACAGGCGCTGTACGATAGTGAGGGGGGTTTTCTGGCCCCCAAGGTAAGCCTTCACCAGGCGCAGCTGCCCGGCAGCATTACCCACCGCCACCTTGCTCTCTGGTATGGCCTCACCGGCAAGAATGGTTTGGGTGTTGCCAGGCGCAAGCTTTGCAGGCTCGACGGTCAAAGTGCTTGGTGCCTGCGCAAGACAATATGTGTCAACCATGTGACAGACAGTCTCTTACAGACTGCTATGAACTCCAAGGCTGCTGATGTGACTTAGGCGAACAATAAGGCCTTGTGAACAAATGCAAAGAGTGCATGAAGGCATGTGCTGAACAGGGCCTCTTTGGCCAGAGCTGAAGTGCATGAGCCTGCCTTCATATTGCAAAGCCGCTGTGTGTCAATTGGCAGGCAGCAAGTTATAGACTATGCACTAAGCACATTATTCACACACAGATTGGACAGCTATTGTAGCTCACCTTCTGCATCTCTTTGTTGCTGTGCTCCTGCAGCTCTTCTTCAGTGAGCACAGCCTCCAGGCGCCTGAGGGGCACTGTGCGCTCAGTAGTGTCACCATAGATGGCGGCCGGCAGCGGCTGCACCACCACCTGGCCATTGGCATACACCCCTCCTTGTTGCACCACCTGAAACAGAAGGCATGCAACTGTTGGAGGGTTCAACAGGGACAGAAAACAAGGGAATATGGGGAGAGGGGGGGGGGGGGGGTTACTAGCACAGAGTGCTGTGATGTGGACAGGCCAAGTATGGGAGGGATGCCTGTGTCTGGCCTTGGGCTTGAGGGGGCAAAGGGCAACTGCATGCATAGAGTTCAGCTGGGCAATCAAATCAAATCCTGGATTCTGGGCACATGCTGGTGGGATGCTAGGCTGCAGGCTGCTGCACCTGCTCACAGAAGGTGCAGCTGTCTTGCAGCAGACTGAGAGTACTCATCTCGGCTTCAAGCTGACTTGTACTCTCACAGCACAACTTGCCTGAAGCAGGTCAAACTTTGTTGTGTTGCAAGGAACAGTCTTTCCCTTCATGCTACATTGCTGCAGTGCTATTCTGCTGATCCAAAAGAGCAGGTGCTTGCCTGGCCCACAATGAAGTGAAGAGCTCTGCCCACCACCACTGGCTTGGTTGCCAGGCGCAGCACGTCCCCATTGTGCAGGGTTTGCTGGCCATCTTCTACACTGTCAAATGCTGTCACCTGGGCTCCAAGTTGTGCCCTCACCTTCTCCTGAACCACAAACGAAATACATGATAAGAAAAGCTGGATGCTATGAAGCCCAGCAGGCCAGGCCTACCACGAGAATATTTCCTCATTGTCTATCATGTATTCATCTCCTATCAAGATGCCCAGTGGAGGCATTACCCTAAGTTTTGTTTGATCGATACTTGAACATGTTGTGTTTTTGTTTCTTTCTTTGGCGCATGTGAAAATGGAGCAACAAGCAGCTGAACTTCACTGAAGTTCTTGCAAAGATATAAACAGACCTCTGCTGCTGCTAGACCCTATTCGTCAAACAAATTTCCCAAACATGTTGCAGCAGTTGAAGGCATGATGGAGAGCCATTGACTGTGGGTTGAAGCTGTTGTGGCCAGGCATGTGAGATTTGCTGCAATGGCTACAGTGCATGACGACACAGAAGGACCCAAACATCTTGCCAGGTGGAAAATTGCACAAATGCACAGGCACGTTGAAAGCATGCCTGAATTGCAGCATCTGCCAGCTGCGTGAAGCGAAGGCTCTTGTCCAGTTGGCTGTGGCATTTGGTGAGCCACTCCCGGAACTTGCGCTCCTGGTTCCTGTCACCTGTAACGGAAGCTGCCCATCAGCGCCTGGGAGTATGCCAGCAGACAACAAGTAGCTATGGGGGGGGAGACCTAGAGGTTTTTCGTTCAAACTTGTGCTCAGGCAGACTGCCAAGGCAAGACTGATATCTGATGTGCTTTGAGCATCAAATTTGTATTCACAGACATCTCCCTCGTCGGTGTGCCCAAAGACAACATGTTAACAATCATGGCTTCTTAGAGTGGCGACTGTGCAAGTCAGAATTTTGCAATAGGTCAGATCACTGAGAACAGGCCCTGGCGGCTGCTTGATGATGACAAGCAACTGTTTGGCAGCAGTGCAAGCAGCTGCATGCTTGACGCAGTCCAGGTCTGTGGGCTTGTGCGCACCTGGGACAGCAGCAGCAAGCAGCTCCTGCAGGTTGTCCCTGAACAACAGCTTGTTGCGGGTGACTTTGAAGCCCGGCCCAAAGAAGAGGGCTCCTCTGATGCGGTGGAACACCTCGTCTGGCAGTGTGTCCTTGCTGGCAGCAGTCCTCTTTGTCCTGACAGCCTGCATGATGTAGCATACTGTGTTGCAGCCTGCACAGAAGTGGTTTGATGCATGGAAGTGTCAGTTGTCTGGCTTTGAGTGCCATTGTCTGACACCTTGCATCGAGACCCTAGAAAAGTGGCAAGGTGCAGTTGGTGAACTGCAGTGTAGGCAATGCGGCTGGGATTCTGCTCATCAAAGCTCCTTCTGTGCTTACTGGAAATGCATGAGGCAGTGCAAGAGCTCTGAGGTGTGTGTGAGCAGGCTTCAGTGCCTTACGGCTCACCTTGGGCCATGCTGATGCTTCTTGCTTGAAGAACATGTAGTGCCAGCATGCAGTGTTTGGTGCGGCATGCAATGGAGGATGACGGACACAGCAAATCAATCTCACCTCGACAAAAGGCAGGCTGTCAATGCGAGCTCCAGGGATGAGGCGGCCCTGCCAGAAGGCCTCAAACATGGGGCAGCTGGCCTGTATGAAGGCCCTGGCTGCTGCACCACCCTCACTCTGACTGCCTGCAGGCTTGCTGGGATCAGCAGCTCACAGCTGGAGTACTGCTTAGGGCGCTTTTGATCAGCAGCTGCACAAGATGCATTGCATTGCCCAATGCCCTGGCAATTCTCTGCCAGACAGCCGAGTTATATCTGCACAAAGCATATGCATACACAGGAAACAACAAACAAGCGGGTAGTCACAGCAAAGAGGTGGGCTCACCAGCAAAAGGAAATTGGGCACCCGATGGACGCTGAGTCAGCTGCGTCATGTGGGCCGCACCAGCCTGAGTCAGCTGAGTCATGTGACCCCCTAGGCCTGCAGCCTGTAGCATGGGGTGATGCCCAAGCGGTAGAGTCTCCCCGTCATTCTGGAAGGGAAAATACCATAACACTCCTGACACCGTCCCATGGTCCGGGACGCTCAGTGTGAACTGCAGCTGTGCCTGCTGTGCTCTGAGATACAGGCTCTCTGTGTCATCGTTCACATCTGCAAGGCGAGCCTCCCAAGCCTGGTCCCCTTCCTTCTTGTGCTGAATGACAATGTCTGGCACTGCTTGTCCTGTGGGCAGCGTGCTGCTCTTCTTCTTGGGTCTTCCTGGGGACCCGTCAGGGGAGGGGGTCTTGCGCTTGCCCCGCTTCCCTTTCTGTGGTGGCTTTGCGGCAGCTGTCTCATCCGCATTGCTGTCAAACATGATGTTGCCGTATTCACCATGCAGGTAGTAGTGATACAAATGTGCTAGGTCTCGACATACTTGCTCGTATTTGTCACTGTCAGCAATTTGCTGCAGGACCTCTGGTTTGAGGTCAGCAATGACCACTCTGGTGAAGCTGTGGTCTGATGGTACTGCCTGCAGCTGTTGTGAGTCTGCAACTCTGTCTGCAGCCTGGGCTGGGGTTTGTTGAAGCTCCCCTGCCACCCAATCATGTGCTGCTGGGAACATGGCCTCTGTTGGGCTGAGAGTCGAGGCATCTCCTGGGAGGCGATGAACCAGATCTTCTTCATAGACAGACTGCAAAGACATGCATAGGAACATAGAATCACCCTGTTGGCAGCACAAATTGGACATAACCTCGAATTTAGCTTAGAGTGCGTCAGCTGTGAACGTTATGCTTTAGAACAGTTGATATTTTGTTTGACACTTTCAGACTACTGGTCCAATGGTCATGGTTGGCCCCAAGACCTTAAATCATGAATGCATGAGCCTTGTCTGTGCTGGCACATGTGCCTGTATGCTGGCATCAAGAACAACCTGCCTGGCAATAGACATGACTTTCTGGCATGGATTTGCTCATATACAAACAGGTCAAACGCAATCTCACTTATAACAGTGAGTGTGGTCAAGTTGTTGACAGTCAGCATGTGTCGACAATGGGCGTCAGAACAAGCTTAGAATGAGAGATCAGCAGCTGACCTTGGATTCCTTGTAGCGCTGCTCCAGCTCTGCAGCGACCAGAGCCAGCTCATGGACATAAGGGCTGTCAGCTTTCTTGGTTGTCACCTTGATGGACTGGCCCATGAAGAAAGCAGCATTCTTGGAGCCTACCTGCCATCAAGCAATGGCCGTTACATTGTCTACCAAATGCAGAAAACGTATAAAAATACAGCATTAGGCCAGTGACAAAGGATGCACTCTTGTATTGCCAGTACAAGCAGGTTGAGCATGTGCAGCTCCGAAGATTTGATCTGTATGTCTCAAATCTGCAGCAATGACCTTGACGGTAGAAATCTGCGGCACAGTGTGAAACAATGGAGCTGCAGAAGGTTTCCTGTAATGCAAGCATACCCCAAAGTATGAGAGCTCTCCAGTCAGGAAGCTGCCAGCAGCTGTGACAGCAGGCTGCCCTCTGGCTGCTGGTTCAGGCTCTACAGGCTGCTGGCCCCTGTCCTCCATTGACAAGTTCATGATAGCCCAATCATTCAACGCCTGCTTGGTCATGCCGGAGCCATTGTCTTGGACACAAATAAGACCCTTTAGTGCGTCTGCTGGTCCCCGTGTGACAAACGAGATGGTGATTGTGCGTGTCTGCCCAGGGCAGGTTACACTGCGGGTGGCTCTGAGGGAGTTGTCAATGAGCTCAGCTAAGGCATAGGCGAATGGGTGGTGGCCCTATACATGAACACTGGGTCAGTCATGCTAAGCTGAGCATGCACTGCGTGTTGTGCTGTGACATCTAGGGTGTTTTGTGCAGGTCGTGTCTTGCAGGGCAATCTACATGACACCATCTGAGCAGCTTTCAGGGCAAACATTGACAAAGCTGGTGAGCTCTGCACAGATTCGCTCAAACGGCTTATTACAATAAAAAACAGGCCTGACTGCTTGCCTGTGCTGCAAAGTACTCATAGTCTCCTGCCATTGTAAGAGTCTTTGGATGGGGAGAGAAGTCGATGCGCTCCTGCATTGCGTTGCAACATCAGGAATTGAGAGACTGGGCATTTGATAGTAGCGAAGCTGCAGGCCTGCATCATGATGGTTTACCTTGGTAGGCAGCAAACCCTGATTCTCTTGTGTGAAGAGTGCATGCAGCGTGTTGCCAGCAAAAGCTTTGAGGGAGTCATCATCTCGAAGGTCAAAATTAAAATCTGTTAGCACAAAGTCCTACAGCACAGAGAGTTTCAAATTAGGTTAACAAGAGCCACAAGCAGGCTTGCTCGGACTGTGGGCAAACTAGATTGATCACTTGCACCGCAGCGGTTGTGGCCATTACCTGTGTATCGGAAGCTGCTCCTATGGCTGCTCGAACGCGGTCCTTAAGCTGCTGCAGGGAAGTGTCTGCGTCCAGCATTACCTCCACGGCTTCCTTGTTGTGGCGACCTATTGGAAAGACTGTGATCATCTTCGACATTGACGCAACTCAGGTACGTTGCTGTGGAACCGCAATAGCGGAAGGCTGAGATATGCAGGACGACGAGGCAGATCACAGGGATGCGCTTGATCGCGTTTGCGTTAAAGCCAACAGCGACTCGCGATGTTTATATGGCAACATGCAGCTGCAAGAAAGGTCAGGTTGGCCTGGCCACTGTCCGAACATCATCGGCAAATCGACGCATGCGAGCGCATGCATGAGCGACTTCAAAATTTTGTATAGCACTGCCTCCTGAAATTCTCCATTCTTCTTCGTCAGTCAGGCTGATACAATGTGGCTTTCGCATCATCTGCCCGCACTGCATCAGCAACTGCCCATGCGCGGTATGTTGTGCAGTACAAGCATTGGCACGCGAACAACGTCCGTGACCAGGCTTCTGCTTCTGAGCATATGTATGTCGTGAGCTCGAGCCTTCTGCAGTCGTACAAAGAGTTGTGCACTCTGAAATGACATCTCGCTGGTATGACTATGGTACGTGTGTCTAGGCAGATCTTTACATGTGCACTCCCCTTTCAGTTTGCAGTGATTGTATACAGCACAAAACTTATGGTACATAGTGAAGCTCAGGATAATTAGCAAATTTCCAAGATAAAAGTAGCTGATCATTGTGCTCCAGGCGCCTCAAAGCTTGTGCAGTGCCATACAGCGTAGAACAATCAAGGCCAAGGAAGGGACAGAAAGCAACATGTACCAAGAAAAAAGTCGCTACAATTGCAAGGGACATAAGAAGCGAAGGGGGACTTTTCTGCAGGGCTTGGTTCAGGCAAAGTCAATCGACCTCACCCGGCAGATTCTGACGACGCTGCCATAGTACATGACCGGTGTAGAATAAATGATGCCGCCTCTCGTCAGCTCATGACATGCATCTGGGCGTTCGAACAGCTGCACCAGCTACGCAAAGCTCTGTGATCACTCAGGGCACATTCCGACATCTCGTTGCGTCGCCGTGAACGAACGAGCAAGCTTGTGTTCTTGTGTGCGGGTCGTATGCGCGCGGTTTGTGATAAAGCTAACCGACAGCATGTCAGACAACCACAGCGAGCCGCTATTAGGTCAAGAGCCCACACAGGAAGAGGTTCCGGAGGACCTTGAGAGGGGTCTGAGCGGAGCACTAGGCCATGAATTCCGGCATCTGATTGAGGCGCAGCCAGAAGCAGTCATCAGGTACCTCTCGGCCGCTTGCCTGCCAGCTCAAACGTTGACGTTTGTTTGCCGCATCAGATTCACACAAGTGTTCATGTGCAGATATTTGGAAAAACATGGTGTCAGTCAACTTGGATCGTTTCATGTTCCGGTATGACATCTGCATTTGCTCTTGACCCTTAGTATCTTTGTACGCACTGGGATTTGTAGTCCCAGCGTGTTGAGTGCTCGACTGCTTCTGCTCAGGATTCAGTTGTGTTTCCCCTTATTCGGAGTACTGGTATGATCACCTTGGGGAGCGAGCATCACTCCATTGACTTTGAAGCGGTATGGCGTGAGAGGATGCAAGTGCCTGAAAATCATGATCATCTTGTGGGCTCACATGAAGGTGTGTGATGTGAAGTAACACCAGGTTATGCAGGCTTACTGTGTTCTGCAATGGCAGCTATGGCATGCACTGTAATGTGATGGCTGCCTAGCATGCTTTGCAACATGTATAGGTTTTGCCTATACACTCCATTTATATATACATATATATCTTGATAGAGGTTAAGATGGTCAGAGTCTTGTCTTCCTCTTGTTGTGAAGCCGAGGCAGCATCTCTCTGACGTTCAAAGACGTGCTTTCAACAAATCTGATTGACCAAAGGCTGGAACTTGTCATTTTCTCACTTGGATTGCATCACCTACACTACAAACTTGCAATGCAGATATGACATCAAGCTGTGTGCAGCTCAGGGTGGTCACTGGTCTGGCATGGTGGAAGTAGAGGCTCATGTGGTCAACATTCGAAACGCAGTGGCAGCTGATGATGAAGGACTCCTGAAACCCCTTCTGAAGCGTTGGCAGGATGAAGCTTGCTCTCAGATGGTATTTGGCTTACCGGCAGTGCGTGCTGTCATCAATTTCAAGTGGGACAGGTAAATCATACTCCTAGTGTAGCGCGCCTTCCATGTCATGCTCAGTATTGTGCCTAGCTGCCCTGCCCTGCCCTGCCCTGCCCAGCCCAGCCCAGCCCAGCCCAGCCCAGCCCTGCCTTGCCCTGTCATGACAACATGCAGGCGCCAACGCATTTTGGACAATTGTCCTCATCCAGACAGCGACTGCGATGCACTTCCTCCTACTCTTGCAAACCTGTCGTATACAATGCAGATGGGCTCGACCTCTCATGATCATTGAATTTGGCTGCTATGTAGTGTGGCTCCTGGCTTTCCAGATCTTCTTGCTGCTGTTTCAGGTGAGTTGTCGTCCTCCTACAGCTTGCTGCAGTGGCTACCTTGATACAGGCTGTGCGGTGTCCTGCATATTTGCCTATCTGCTGCTTAAGACTGCTTTCAGCATGCTGAACTCACAGAACTGAATATGACGGTCTGTCTGCGTGCAATTCAACCTAGTAATGTTGTCTGTGCCAATAGCCTCAAGCGACTGTTATACCGCACATAACATGCACGCATACATGGACATCAACTTTTGTATCATGTTAACTATGGCAAAGTTCCCAAGCAATCTCAACTTTTAAACCGATTGTGCACTCATCATGCACGTGATCATGGAAGGAATGAATGCAGGAAGAGGACCTGTCCAAGAGCCTGCTTGAGCTTTTGGAGAGCCCCTATGGTTTTGCTATACTGGCCTCTGAGGCTGTTGCTCTGCTGGCCATGGCCCCTTTTGTGTACCTGGAGGTCTGCACTGTCATTGAATTTGGGCCCTCCAGATGGCTGAGCACCTGGAACTTGATCAATATGATCACTTACATACTGCAGGTATTTGCTTTGCGTATTTGTGTCAGCACACCATTGCTGACCCTCACAGCCATAGCAATACATAGGAGGCTTGACAGCAGTCTGATCAAATTCTTCACCAAAGCATTATATTGCTTTCATGTGCCCACCATAAGACTTTAGTAGTGCTTCTGTCACAGATGCTGATGCTGCGTCCTGTGACTCTTGATACGAAAGCTGATATGCTTGTAGCATGGCCATGATGTACAGCCAACTTTGCTTTGAATGTTGCGATGCTTGTGCTGTTCTGCATTTGCTCTGCATGATCTGGACTACAGGACAAGTGCATCATAAACTGGCTATACTGATTGGTGGGGTGTTGCAGGTGGCCATTGATGTGATGCATGTGGGCAGGCTGTATGTGGGTAGTGAGACACTATCCCTCTTCATTGCTGCTCAGTGCCTGCTGCTGTGGCTCAGGTTCCAGTTCTTTGTCAGGTAACCATGCGCTGGACAACTCACATGGAATGCATGCGATTTGGGTCAGAATCTTGTGCCAGTGTCTCTTTTGGAAGACGCAAGCATCCCTTTGATGCTGTAAATGCGTGAAAAAGCATCGTAGACATGTTGCGCTGTGACCTGATACAAGCAAACTGTCCAGTCTGCCAGCCTTTCGCCACGTCTCAATGCTACACTTCTTGCATTGGCCGCCCACAACCTGGTATGCACAAGTACAGAATTGACAATGGACATGCAGACGTGAGGTATGAGATGGCAGCTATATGACAGCTGACTGGGCTGCCTGCAGGGTGTTTCAGCCCACCAAGAATGCCTTTGTGGACACTCTGCAGTCCATTCTGGATGATGTGAAGTGGTCCCTGCTGTTCTTGGTGCTCACCATGTGGGGCTTTGCAGGAGCCTTCTACATCCTCTTCAGGGAAGACCAGGCTGAGTATGAGGTAAGCAGCAAGCCACTTGCTTCTGACCAAGCTCGTGACAAACAACATAGCTAGATGCACTAGGACCAACACAGCTTCTTATGGTGATATTTATTGCCTTTGGAGTGTAGCTTGCCTGGTCTTCAGGGGTTTGACTGCATACATGAGGGACAAATGCAAGCGATCGCTAGTCATTGCTGTGTAGCAAACAGCTTGTGCTCTGGCTATATGCATGCAAGAAACACTGCCAATTAAAGCATTCCTTGCTGCTCATGCACTTTGTCTGCAGCTGCTTAGGTTGTACAATGTGTCCAAGCCAGCTGTGCATCTCAGGCCACTGCGTCAGATCCAAGCCTGCTTTGAAATTGTGCAATGGTGTTAAAACATTACACATCAAGCTGTGCAGGCAATACATATCAGGATCATACATTTCAACACTGCTGTCAAGAAGAATAGATGTCACGCGTCCCATGCTTGCTTCGTTGTGCAGGAGTTCAACACCATCTGGCACAGTTGGTTGACCCTCTTCAGCTTCATGATGACTGGCTTTGAGTTTGGCATCTTTTATGAGTGCAGCAACCCTGAGGCCGCCACCCTCCTCATGGTGCTCTACATGTTTGTTGTGGCTGTCATCTTCCTCAACCTCCTCATTGGCATCATGGCAGACTCCTGGAAAACAGTAAGCTTCTCATGTGCTGTCTCATGTAGTGTCACACTCTGTTTTGTTTCATACGGTCACAACCGCACTCTGAGCTGGCTTGGTGATGTACTTCATGAGCATCAGATGACATGGATGCTGGGTTGCTAGGTTGCACGCCAGCTGCCATGCTGCACCTTGCTTGAGGCGCGATGACCTGTAAAGTCTCAATGCACACCTCACGCATACACCACACAGTCATGTCCTCAAAAATGACCTTTGTCTTCTTCTATATGTGGCCAGACAGACTTGCGCATGCTGGCTGTCTGAAGCATTGTAATCTCTCTTTCTCAGTAGCAAGTGCATCACAGGCAAAGGAGAATGAAGGGCTTCGTTTTCTGACAAGCAAGGCAGGGGTGATAGATGAGCTGGAGTACACCATGCCCCGCTGGCTCAAAAGGCGCAACCCTGGCTGGTACCCCCCCTACGTCCACATTCTCCGGGTAAGCTTCCTGGGGGGGGGGGAGGCGGGGGGCATCCAGACTGCCCATAACAAATGGCTGTGCTAACTCACTTCATTGATGCAAAGCTTGCTAAGGAAGCTGCCACAGAACCGGATTGGCAGGTTTATTGCAAGCTCTGATCAAGTTCTTGCATCTGTCATTGCTTTCGGATCCCAGGCTTTACGGGAGTATCGCAACTTCAGCCCTCTTTACAAACCTATTATCGGTCACAATCTTGAAAGGCCTGCTGATGTTTGCCTCCAGTCACCTGTCAACGCAATCCTGAAGGTCATCATAGGCATTTTTGATCAGACCAAGGCGGACAGTGTCAGGGCCTGTTCAGGCCAGGGACCTTACATTTGCTGCCAAGTGCTTGCCTCTACATATTGATGCATGCATGTAGGTGAATCCAGAGAGTGCTGATGAGGTGGAGATGGACTCCATGTGGACTCGCCATGGTGTACATCCTGGTGATAGTATCCTGAATGACAAATCAGTGAGTGTGTTTGACCTGACTGCTGACACACAATGTGCTTCTAGTCTGCAAGTCTGCATGACGTGATCGCAGGCATGCAGCATGGCAATGCTGTACTCTTTGGTTATCTTGCATGATGTACATGCAGATCTGCAATAGGGTCTTCTTAGCTACAGCAATGCATGCTTGACTGTGTCAGAAGCCAGCTGGCTAGATGCATAAAACATGCTTGACATGCTTATATGCAGCATATGTGTGTGCAGTACCTTATTGGTCAGCTTGTGCTTTGCGAAGGTCAGCTTGTAGGGTAGCAACAAGTGTCTGTGAAGGATGACGTGACATTATGTCTCCTGTTGCAGGAATTGAGTGTGAAGCTGACCAAGCTTAGCAAACAACTGCAAGCAAACCAGATTTCATTAGATGAAATTAGAACACTTCTGAGGCAAAACGGCTTAGCAGGGTCAAATGCGTTTCAGGACGTCTCCCGTCATTAAGATGGCATGAATGCTGCAGATGGAAACACTGCAGCAGAAAGTGATCGATCAGCCTGTACAAGTATGCAGGGCTTTGTTTTTGACATTGCCAAATTGGCAACAACGGCAGATATGACAGGCTGTGAGCAAGCTCAGCTATGCATTTAGTCACAGGTCATCTCTTAGGAGGCCTGAGGCTGATTGCTTCTGCACTTAAGGCGGATTGACAAGTCTTGGATTGTTGCAAATGCAATACTCTGCTACAATATAATTTGGCTTGTGTCTGACTAACCCCTGGGCAAGGGGTTGTCTGTGCTCCTGTGTGTTGTGGCTCTGCTAGGTGCTTGACATAGGCTCCAGATGAAGTTCTAGATTGCACCTGGTCAGGTTACTAACAGTAGTACTCAACTTGAAAATGTTTCAAGGGTATGCAAAGAGTGTGTGCCATAACTTTGTTGTTGATGGCATCAGTAAACAACAACAGTTCCGGCAAGGGAGTTGTATAATACATGGCAGAAGCTTCTTCGCACATACAGGCTGCACCCATGCAGAATCGGGCAAGAAAGCCAAACAAACTCATGCAGAGTGGCCATCACAAGCTGACCACATGTTGCCAAGGCTTAAGCTGGCATAATGTCAGTCTCAAGCTTTGCACAATCTGCTGCAGTGACGGGCTCCAGCTGCACTTTATGAGGGTGTGCATACAAGCTGACCAGCAACACAAGAGGATATTGGTCATCAGTTAGACTCAGTGCTGCCTGCATGGGGTTAGGAGCTCGGCTGCTAGTGAAAGTCACACGCATCTTGTGCAGGTCAACTTGCAGCACCAGGCAGTCTCCAGCTTGCCACTGCACCAGCTGGCCAGTGGTGGGGCCAATGCCAGCAGCAAGGCCAGCTTTGTATGTACGACTAGCATTGCAAAATCCAAATCTGGCACTTTCTGGAACGTTCTCATGCTTTGAGAGGTCAGACTGTGTGCAGACCCCAAAGAACATGTCAACGCTGGTCTTGCTTAGCCCGCAGATTCTCAGTTTGTAATAGTATGTTTCGCCTGCAAGCATTGGCAAGTTGCCCTGCATGTCTCTCCTGCCTTCTACATTGCATCCAGATCTACTGCTGGCAGTCAGCGCATCCTGACTTAGGAGGATGTGCCTGTGATGTGTGGCAAATCGTGCCTGGCTATATCCCATGTACTCTTCAAGGCCCAGATACTTGATCAAGCCCTGATACTCATGCTCCTTCTCTAAAGTTACTGAAGGTGAGGGGGTGATGCGGCCCAAAGTATTGTCCATGCATCGAGCTCTCAAATAGGTCAGAACTATCTGGAAGCAGTAAGGGTCAAAGTCCAGAAACACACGGCCTTGAGCATCCCTGTCAAGGCACTGTTCCCAACGTCC
>JAABUK010003095.1_pt1 | contig 28584 bp, 24 predicted proteins | sample 5559141 | NCBI WGS metagenome assembly JAABUK01 (sample SAMN10711869, study PRJNA513367) | rock metagenome | isolation source: Antarctica rocks | place: Antarctica: Victoria Land, Pudding Butte nord | collected 2016-01-03
TTCACATGCTTGAGCAATACGAAGTCGTATTTTGACAAAGAGCACGGTCACGCTGCGGCGCGTCAAACCGACGAGTTCGGCTGTTTTGCTAGCGGTCAAATCATGCGCGAAATAGCGAATGACTTGATGCATTTTACGTTCACTAATTTTGGAACACCGATAGTAGCGGTTTAGTTGTTCCATTTCAGCAGCTTAACACTTTCTTTCAAGTGCTTTGCTACACTAGAGCCTAAACTTATAAAACCGCAGCAGCGTATTCGTTGATCAAGCTTGCGCCCGAAGCGTCTTTATTATTCAATGAGCTGCGAAGCAAACAATCCCTATCAAAGGGTAAGAATGTTTGCGCACGCTCAATCTGTGCGAAATTATACGGGAGCTTTGTGAAATGTCAAGCAGAATTTACAGGAAAACTTAACACTTTTGTGACAAACTGAAATAAATGTGTAAATGCTGAATAAAACGAAGACTGAGCTTTCAATTTTGAAAACGAAAAATAGCTTTTAATGTATCGGGTAAGATAGCTCGGGGTAAATTATTATGCCTTCTGGAAAAACGCACGATGCGGTTACTTTGCTGCTGGCAGTGCCGACGTTTGCTGTCGCGTGGGGCGCGACGGCAAGTTTAGCGCTGGCGTGCGTCGTCGTGTGCTCGATGTTGTTCGGCGGATTTATGTTCGGGCCGGATCTGGATATACAGTCGAGACAGTACACGCGTTGGGGCGTGTTTCGGTTTTTGTGGTGGCCTTACAAAGTGATGTTCCGGCATCGCTCGCGCTGGTCGCATGGAATCCTTTTCGGAACACTGATTCGCGTCGTTTATTTTGCGGCGATGTTATCGCTGATCGCGGCGGCAGCAATCTATTTGCGCGCGGTTCTGGTCGGCGGCGCGGCAGCACCGACAATCGAAGAAATTGCGGCGACCTATCGAACGATGGAAATCGGGCTGCGTCATTACAGCGGCACAGCGGCGGGAGCGCATGTGCTGTGGGCTTTGCTTGCGGGCTTGTGGTGGGGCGCGGCGAGCCACACCTTGACGGACGTGGCGTGGTCTATGCTGCGCAAAAGCTCGGAGATTTTTTAGCGCGAACTGATAACAGAAACTAATTTTTAATCTTATGAAAAAATTACTGGCGGCGTTTTTGTTTCTATTAACTTTCCAGACGGTGAATGCTCAGACCGACAGGGAAGTTGCGGATATTCTGCGCGAGCGCGTCGCCGTCGGCAAGACGAATCAAAGCATCGTGGTAGCGGTCATTGAAGAAAGAGGAACGCGCTTTATGAGTGAGGGAAAAAGCGCTGAAACCATTGGCGCGAAAAACTCGGATGAGAATACTATTTTTGAAATTGGTTCCATCACCAAAGTTTTCACCGGGACGCTCTTAGCCGAAGCTGTCAGACGCGGCGAAGTCCGGCTCGACGATCCGATTGCAAAATGCTTGCCGCAGAACGTCAAGACGCCGACGCGCGGCGGCAAGGAAATCACGCTGCTCGATCTGGCGACGCAATCATCGGGCTTGCCGGGTTTGCCCGCCAACTTTGCGCCGAAGGATTGGAGCAATCCTTACGCCGATTACACCGTCGCGCAGATGTATGATTTTTTGTCGGGCTATCGATTGACGCGCGACATCGGCACGCAATACGAGTATTCAAATTTTGGAATGGGCTTGCTCGGACACATTTTGAGCCTTCGCGCCGGAATGAGCTACGAAAATTTGGTGAGAACGAGAATCCTCCAACCGCTCGGAATGACTGACACGACGGTTACGCTTTCGCCCGCTTTGAAATCGAGAATGGCGCAAGGTTTCGATGAAAGCGGCGAACCGGTTTCCAACTGGGATATTCCGACGCTCGCGGGCGCGGGCGCCTTGCGTTCGACAGCGAAGGATATGGCGAAATTCATTGCGGCAAATATGAATTTATCGAAATCGAATTTGTCAGCGGCTTTCAATGAAGCGCACAAACCTTTGCGCGAGGCAGGCAGGAAAATGAAAATCGGATTGGCGTGGCATAGCTTGCCGAACCCTGCGGGCGACGGTGTCTGGCACAACGGCGGCACGGGCGGTTTCCGCAGCTTCGCCGGTTTTAATCCGGCACGAAATAAAGGAATAGTAGTTTTGACAAACACCGCCGAGTCAATTGACGACATCGGTTTCCATTTTTTGGATTCGCAAATCCCACTCAAGAAAGTCAGACCGTTCGTCATCGTCAGCGAGAAAAATTTGGATGAATACGTCGGCAGTTATCAATTTGCCTCAAATGCCTTTTTCACGATTACGCGGAGCGGCGGCAAACTTTTCGCGCAATTGACCGGGCAATCCCGCCTTCGCGTTTTCGCCGAGTCCGAAAACAAGTTTTATTACAAAGTCGTCGATGCCCGATTAACCTTCAATCGCAGCGCGAATGGAAAAATTGAAAGTTTAACGCTTAGCCAAAACGGTGACCAACTCGCCCGAAAAGTCGAATAAGTGGCGAAAATAAAGAACCGCTTAACAAATCCTTGCAGCCAACTAACAGAATTCGTATCGCTACATGCTGCCTTATCGGGTGACAGCGAATGCATTGTTATGTTGCTTCGCTCTTTGAAAAGCGAAGCCGCCATGAGTGTTAGCTCATGACGGCTCGCGGTTGTGACACTGGCTACGAATGCAGCCTTAGTCTAAGTTATTGTTTTCGGAATTGTCAGGATTTGACACTAGAGTCGGAACGCCATTGATTTCCCGCACATGGTAATTGTCGTAGTTACCCTGCCGGATTTGGCGCACGAATTCGCCGCGCGTCATGTCCTGTCCGGTATAGTTATCATGGAAACGTTCATTCCTGCCGGAATCGCTTTCCTGCGTAACTGTAACCCTCTTGGGCATAGGAGCATCCTCCTTTCTTACAGATTAGCTCCACGCAGTTTCGCAACTCACCAGTTTCCTGCTAGTGCCGTATATGCCTCAGTGGCATCTTATTTGGAATCACTAGCGCGGTACAGCGTACAGTTACGCACCTGTGTATAGCCGAGAGAAATGTACTCCCGTCCCGCTATATTGTCTATGAAATATCTTGGAGTACAATATATTGCGTTGGCGGGTTTCAATCACGGGCAACATAACAACGCCATGCAGCCGACCGCGAATAGCGTTGCTTTCATGCGCGAGACTTGGCGCTCCCGCAGTTGAATGCGCGGCGGCTGATGGCGGGCGTTGGGCGGCTTCTTATTATGGATGCGCAAGTGAAAAAGAGGTCAGCATTTCATATCTTCGGCGTTATCGGATTACTGATAATCGGGGAGTTCTGGGCAAGGTATTATGCCTTCTGCCGCTTTAATGCAATATCCCCTTTTAATGAATTCCTTCACCGCTATCCTCTCGCGTTTGATGGTCTGCTCATCCTGATGGTGGCGGCTGTCTTGGCGGCGGGCGTCGCTGCCTTTTCTAGCAAGTTATGGTTATCGATTTCGCTCTTGGCGCTGGGGACGCTTCTCTTTATGTTTTCGCAAATTACATGACCGGCGCGCCGCCCGACAACTCATTCAATCGGATTCGCAATAGCGCGCCTCTTATCTTCGACATTGATTGCTCGCCGGTTGATTCGAGCGTTGTATTGATGGCTACGTTCAGCGTTAAAAATGAAAAGCCAAAGGCGGCTCGACTGCGTGAGTCGCCTTTGGCTTCTTGTTTGTTCGAGGGGCGCCAATGTCTCGCGCCCGATTGACCGCTGTTGCTGGTTGCCGCTTAAATCCTTAGGCTCGACGGCGGATTGCGTGCCAGATGACAAGCACAATCACAGCGCCGAGTGTGGCGATGAGTATGCTCGGAATATTCAGCCCGGAGACATCTCCAATATGGAGTATGTTCTGAGTGACAAAGCCGCCGACGAGCGCGCCGACGATGCCCAGAACGATGTCGAGGATAAGTCCCTCGCCGGTTTTGTTAACGAGTTTGCTGGCGATGAAGCCTGCAATCAAACCAAGTATAAGCCAAGCCAGAATTGACATTTTCGATTCCTCCGTCGAGATGTGTATATTTTCAGCACGATATTGCGCTACGAATGGACGTATAGCAATGCTTGTGCCGGGAACACGAAGAACGAAGCGCTCTCTCTGGCTCTTAAACGCGCCGTCCGGCGATCAAACGGTAAACGCCCAGCAGTATGAGCGCGCCGACAACCGCAAAGATCAAATGCGGAATATTGAACACGTCGTTGTCCGCGCGTCCGTTTGTATTGAAAAGCGCGCGCCCGACGAAGCCGCCGACGATGGAGCCTGCGATTCCGAGAAGAATCGTGATGATGTAGCCGCCCGGGTCTCGTCCCGGCATGATCGCTTTGGCAATCGCGCCCGCAATGAGACCGAAGATAATCCATACGATGATGTTAATCATGTGTTCCTCTTCTTTGTGAGAGCGCTCGTTCGAGTTTCGCGCCCGTTGGTTGTGATGCACTGCCGGAGGCCGTCGCGCGCTTAAGCCGTGAAGCGCAAGGCAGCAAACCGGAAACATTAAAAATCAGAAAAAAACGGAAAAACGAATTATCAATCGGCAGCGCGAATTCTACGGGCGAGAGCGGAGCGTGTCAATGAAATTTTATCTGAACTCAATGCCCTGCGCGTGTCTGTGCGAGGCGCAGAGCCTGACGGCGGACGCCCTCCGAGACGTTGCGGTTCTGCGAAATGCTCTGCAAGTCTTTGGCACGAATGCGCGGCAGGATCGTGATGGCAGTGCCAATCGGCGTGCGCGGGTTGCGCGCGAGATTGTGAATAATCGGATAGGAACGCGCCCACGCTCGATTCAAAGCGATGAGGCGCAGCACTTCATCGGAAATGGTACGCATCGCCGAAATACCTTCGACTTCGTGTTCCGTAATGCGCGGATTGTGTATGACTGCGGCAGCGACGATTTTGTTGGAGTCGCGTATGAGAATGGCGCGCGCCTCGCGGTCTCCCTTCATGCCGAGCTTAACGCGGTCTTTGATGGTCATCAGCATCACGCGTCGAATAAGCGAGACGCGTTCGGGCGGCAAGTCCATGCCGTCGAGTTTTACTTCCGAGATAATGCGCTCGACGTTGGCGGCGCGCTGCTCCGGCGTTTCGTCGTAGAGTTCTTCGATTAAATCGAACTGCAGCCAAGAATCGTCTATGTCCGCGTCGGATACTTCGATGTGCGACGCCAGCATCCAAGCATCCTCGATGCTCATCTCGACGTCCATCGCGCCGATGGATTCCGCTGCTTCGATAAATTCGGCGGCGGCTTCCTGCCCGCGCGCGCGCAATTCTCCGGCGACCTGCTGCGCGCCGCGTTCCTTATCGAAAAACTCGCGGCGTGTTTCCCGCGCGCGCCTCTCTGCTTCGGGCGTGCGCGCCGGATTGGAAATAATCGCTTCGATAATCGCGGGCGCGCGGATAAGACGTTGCTGGTTGACGATAATCAACTCCAGCAATTCGCCGTCGTTCGTCATTCCGGCTAAGAGTGCAATGGCTTGGTCGGGCGTCGCTGCATTGAGCGTCACGGCTTCGTGAACGGCGCGCCCGAGGTCTGCGCGCGTCGCAAGGAATCCAAGCACAGAGGGCGCTGTTTCCTGCGTCTGCGCCACCGTCAATAAACTCTCCGCATCCTGTTCGCCGAGCGTCGCCGCCGCCGCCGCCGCAATCTCCGCATTATCACTTTCGCGTAGAGCAACGAGCGCTTCGAGCAAATCGCCTTGCGCCAGCGGCAGCATTCCGCGCGCCGCCGCCATACGCGCCGCCTGAGGAGCCGTGCCTGCGACAATCGCCTGCACAATCGGATTCGTTGAAGTGACGTTTGCGCTCATCGTTTGATTTTCTTAGAACTCAATTGCTTGTAAATGGATTTCAGGGAAAAGCCGGGCGCCGACTTTGTTCTTATGCCGCGCCGGATTAGTAAAGGTGAAATTCGTATTCGATCATCACCGATGTGGAAACGGGGTGATTGTCCTTTGTCGCCGGTATAAATTTGATTTGACGCGCGGCTTTAATAGTCTGCTCGGTCAGCCCATTACTTAACGATTGAAGGGCAAGTATGTGCTTCACCGTGCCGTCGGCGGCGAGCACGACGCGCAACAAAACTGCTCCATTGACGTCGTTCTGACGGGCTGCCTCGGTATACTGCGCTTCCGGCTTTTTCAGTATTTGCGCTTTCGTCGTCACTTCATCGGGTGAAAAAATCGTGCGTTCGGCTTCCGGCTTGTCCGCCGCTTCCGCGTAAATATGTAACGCCTGCAACTGCTCGCGCCATGTTTCCGCATTAGCCGCATCGGGAGTTAATTTGAGAAATGCTTCGAGACTTTTCGCCGCTTCCGCGTAGCGTGTGGCTTGTTTGAGGCGACGCTCCTTTCGCTCGTCTGCGCTTAAAGGAGTTGTTTGCGTTTGCGTATTGTTGCTTGATGCGGCGGCGTGCTTTTCGCCAATCTCGCTAATCAGCGCCTGACTTTTGACGAGCAGTGCGGGCGCAAAATTCGCATTGACGCGCAGTGCGGCGTCGGCTTCCGCGAGAGCCTTTGACGAAGCGTGCTCACGCAAACGCACGACGCTAATGATGTAGTGTGCTTCGGCGTTTTGCGCGTCCAGACGCAAGGCTTGTTCGGCTTCACGCACGGCATCATTCAACTTGTTTGCGAGCAGCAAAGTGTAGGCGAAGCCCGTATGGGCGTTGGCGAAGTTGGGACGAAGTTTAATGGATGTTTCAAAGGCTTTGCGCGCGTTCTTTGCGTCCGCGTTGCGATTGAGCGCAAGCCCTAAGTAATACCAAGCGTCTGCATCATCCTTGCGGTTTTTGACAACGGCGCGCAAGGCTTCGACGGCCTTTTTGGTTTCGCCTGCGGTGTAAAGTTTGATGGCCTCTTCACGCTCATCGGACGCAAGGGCAGCGGCATTTGATTGCTGCGCGCGAACGTCAATGCCGACATGAAAAATTGGCAGCGTCGCCCAAACAAAAAATGCCAAGCCGAATACGAAAGCGCGCTGCATACGAAAACAACTCATGCTGATTCCTTTTGATTTAATTCCTTCGCATGACGCGGAAAGGGCGGCTCGACTGTTGAAGGTCGAACCGCCCTTGATTGTAAAAGCCCGCGTGCTGAATTGCCAGCGCAAAATTATGCGCCGCAGCATTTCTTATATTTACGGCCTGAGCCGCATGGACAGAGTTCGTTGCGCCCGACTTTGGGCTGGTCGCGTGTGATGGTTCTGACCTGCGAGGCTTCTTCGCCCGCCGCCGGTGCGTTTTGGTTGGGGCCGGTGAACGTCAAAGACGTGGCGCGGCGCGGGGCGCGGCGTTGCTGCAGTTGTTCGGGCGCTGCTTGCTCCGTAACGACTTGCAGATTAAAGAGCGAGCGGATCGTGTGCTGGTCGATGCGGTCGAGCATCGCCTGAAACATATCGAAGCTTTCTTTTTTGTATTCAACGAGCGGGTCTTTCTGCCCGTAGCCGACAAGCCCTATGCCCTGCTTCAAGTGGTCGATGGCGAGCAGATGATCCTTCCACTGCGCGTCGATGATGTTGAGCATGATGATGCGTTCATAAGTGCGCATCGCTTCCGCGCCGATCTGTTCTTCTTTTTCGGCGTACCTCGCTTTGAGCGTCTCCCAAACCGTTTTCTCGATTTCTGCGGATGTGGCGTTGTGGAAATCGAGGTCTGCGGTGTCCCCGTCGAAATCGAAAATTGAAAAGAGTTGGATGTTGTAATTCTCGATGTCCCAATCATCGGGCGCAACGTCAGGGTTGAGATATTGCTTCGTTAAGTCCGCAAGCAGATCGCGCGCAACACCTTTTTCACCCAACAAATAATCGCGCTGATCCGGTTGCTCCATTAACTGGCGACGCAAGCCGTAAATGGTTCCGCGCTGGCGGTTCATCACGTCGTCGTATTCGAGCAAGTGTTTACGCGATTCAAAGTTGCGGCCTTCAACAGACTTTTGCGCGCCCTCAATGCGTTTCGAGACCATCTTGGATTCGATGGCGACGCCTTCCTCCATGCCGAGCCGCTGCATCAAAGCTTTTACTTTGTCGCCCGCGAAGATACGCATCAAGTCGTCTTCTAATGATAGAAAAAAGCGCGATGCGCCGGGATCGCCCTGTCGTCCGGCGCGCCCGCGTAGCTGATTATCGATGCGGCGCGATTCGTGGCGTTCAGTGCCGATGATGTAGAGGCCGCCCGCAGAGACGACTTCCTTGTGCTCCTCTTCGACGATGCGTTTGGCTTCGGTGACGGCGTGCTCCCATTGTTCTTCGTTCGCTTCGTCAGGGTCGATTTCCTGCTTCTTCAGAAATTCGCGCGCCATGAATTCAGGATTGCCGCCGAGCAGAATGTCCGTGCCGCGTCCCGCCATGTTAGTCGCAATCGTGACCGCGCCTTTGCGCCCCGCTTGCGCGACGATTTCGGCTTCGCGTTCGTGGTGCTTGGCGTTTAAGACGTTGTGCGGAATGCCGTCTTTTTGCAGGCGGCGCGCGATGAGTTCCGAGTTTTCAACGGAGACTGTGCCGACAAGCGCGGGCTGTCCCTTCTCGAAACACTCTTTGATTTCTTCGGCGACGGCGTTCCATTTTTCGGGCAGCGTGCGGAAAATCATGTCCGACGCATCCTTGCGAACCATCGGCATGTTGGTCGGAATAACAAGCACATCCAGCTTGTAGGTCGAATGAAATTCAGCGGCCTCTGTTTCGGCTGTGCCGGTCATGCCGCCGAGTTTTTCGTAGAGACGAAAATAGTTTTGCAAGGTGATCGTCGCAAGCGTTTGATTTTCTTTCTCGATCTTGACGCCTTCCTTGGCTTCGACGGCCTGATGCAAGCCATCCGACCAGCGGCGGCCTTTCATCAAGCGGCCTGTGAAGTCGTCAACGATGATGACTTCGCCTTCCTGAACGACGTATTGATGATCGAGCCTGTAGAGCGTGTGCGCTTTAAGAGCCTGTTCGACGCAGTGCAGCATTTCCATATTCGACGGATCATACAAATTGCCGACGCCGAGCAAGCGCTCTGCTTTGTCTACGCCGTCTTCAGTCAAGACAGCCGTGTGCTGCTTTTCATCAACGAGATACTCGCCCGACTTGACGCCGTCAACTTCCTCGCCCTTTTTCAGTTGCGGAATAATCGCATCGGCTTTGTAGTATTTGTCCGTCGCTTCATCGCTTGCGCCGGAGATGATAAGCGGCGTGCGCGCTTCGTCAATCAGAATCGAATCCACCTCGTCAACGACGGCGAAGTAGTGCCCGCGCTGAACGCATGTCGCCAGATCGAACTTCATATTGTCGCGCAGGTAATCGAAGCCGAATTCGTTATTCGTGCCGTAGGTAATATCTGCGGCGTAGGCCGTCTGGCGCTCGAAGTCGTCCATGTCGTTTTGGATGCAGCCGACTTCGAGTCCGAGAAAGCGGTGAATTTGCCCCATCCATTCGGCGTCGCGCGAAGCCAGATAATCGTTGACGGTGATGACGTGAACGCCGCCGCGCCCCGTTAGCGCGTTGAGATAAGAGGGAAGCGTGGCGACGAGGGTTTTGCCTTCGCCCGTGCGCATCTCCGCGATCTTGCCTTCGTGGAGCACGATGCCGCCGATCATCTGCACATCGAAGTGGCGCATCCCTGTGGCGCGGCGGCTCGCTTCGCGGACGGTGGCGAAGGCTTCGGGCAAGAGTTCGTCAAGAATCGCCCGCTCCTTGCGCTTGCGGTCTTCCGCGTCTGTGGCGTCCGCAACGGCGCGCGCAACCATTTCTTTGAACTGAATAGTGCGCGCGCGCAATTCATCATCGGAGAGTTTCTTGACGGATGGTTCGAGATCGTTGATGCGCCCGATAATCGGATCAATGGTTTTCAGGTAACGCTGGTTGCTGCTGCCGAAAACTTTGGTTAGAAACTTATCTATCATTTTTTCTGCCTCAATATTTGACGAAAAATAATTGCTTCAAAACAAGCGCGCCGTAATCCATTTTTTGCACGTGCCGCGCTGACCGCTCTATGCAAACAAAAGCGCGCGCTGAAACATTGCATTGTAAGGGATGCTCCAAGCGGCAAGCAATGCGTCGGCGGGCGGCCTACTCGCAAGTTTTAAGGATTTTTAGATGCGTTCTGGCCGGACGCAAGTTGTTTTGTGACGATGTCTCCGGCGGTGTTGCGCGGGATACGAAAGTTGACTATTACCTGCTTGCCCTTCGCCGCGACGCTGGTGCTTTTTAGAATCGTCGCCGCCGGTTCATCCTTCTTGAAGAGTTGCCCGCCGACGAGCAGCAGATTATAGCCGGTGGCTTTTTCCGTTGCGCGCTGTTCGGATTCAAACTGCGTGGAAGCGACGGCGGCGATTGCCTTATCGTCGGCAGTCAAACTCAAGTGAAGCGACTCTGCGCCGTCGAGCGCCGATAAAGCTTTGCTGGCGCTCAAGGCGCTGACGAACTTGAGCGCAAAGTCGAGCAGTTTCTTATCCTGCGGGCCTCGCACAACGCGTAGATTCGTGAGCGTGCCGTCGGCTTTCAAGTCCGCTTCGAGTTCGAGTTGAATCGGCTTGCTTAAATCTATTTCGCCCGCATCCTTCAAACGCTTGCCTTCGGCGAACAGATCGACGAACGGCTTTTTGTTGATTTTCGGAAAAGGCTTGACGCCGAGTTGCGCGGCCTGCTTTTCCATCGCATCGGCCTTTGCTTTTTCGGGAGAAACATTCGGCGTCGCGTTCGGTTGAGCATTATTCTGCGCGGTTGCCGTAGTCGTCGGCGAAGCGCCCGGCTGTGGTTGCTGCGGCGGCGTGGTGGCGGCAGGGAACGGAGTCGCGCGCGGCACGGGCGTCGGCGTCGGTTCGGCTTGCGGCTGGTACGTTTCGATGATGTGTGCCGCCGGGTAATCTGCGGGCGAAAGCTTGGCGGCGGCGATCAAATCGGGATCGGTGGTAAAAAGCGCGTTCTGCGCAAAGTAGCCGGGCGGATATTGAAATTTTCCGTTCTCGTTGCCGAAGCGCAGTATTTGCACGTCGCGCGGATCAATCGCCGTGTAGTCTTCGTTGACGTAATCCGCGCCCCTAAACGCATTGACCAGACTCAAGGCGCTACGCACCGCCGGAACGTAAATCACGGAAGCGACGGCGATGGTATGAAGCACGATGGAGCCGACGAGAAAGCGCAGCACACGCGGCCAGCGCGCTGTGCGGTTGATTTCGTAATTTGCTAAAAGCTCTGCCATTTAATTTTTCACTACTCGCGCCTTCTATCGAAAAAGCTCTTTCACCGGAAAAAGCTTCGCCGCGCGAGAACCTGTTTAGACGCCTCGCTTACCCGAATCGTTGCGAATGAGGCGCTCCCTCTTTGAAATTAATACCGCAAACGCGCGCGCTCAAAAGCTTTCCCGCCGCATCTGCGCTAAACTACTTTACATCATGGCACGTCAACGCACACGCAATAGCCGCCACAAACAAAACAACGAGCGCGCCCGTCCGAACAATAACGCAACGCATAAACCCGACGCCGTTTCCATGCGTTTGCCACGCGAAATTATAACAAACGCCGTGCCGAATTATCCGCACGCCTCGCGCGGATTGCGTCAATTGCTCGAAGGCATCGGCACGCCCGCGCCCGCAGAATTCACGCCCGATCCGTTTCAACTCGAAGCCTTGCGCGCGCTCGAACACGAAGACGTGCTCGTGACCGCGCCGACGGGTTCCGGCAAAACATGGATCGCGCGCGAAGAAATCCGGCGACTGCTGGGCGCAGGCAAACGCGCTTGGTACACCAGCCCGCTCAAAGCTCTTACGAATTCCAAGTATGTAGAGTTCGCGGAAGAATTCGGCGCGGAAAACGTCGGCATACTCACCGGCGACCGCAAGGAAAACGGCGATGCGCCCTTGACCGTCGGCACAACGGAAATCTACCGCAATCAATTATTCGATGCCCTGCGGCGCGGCGAAAATTTGCGCGCAGACTTGGTTGTTCTCGACGAAGCGCATTACCTAGCGGACGCGGATCGCGGCCACGTTTGGGAAGAAGCGATTATCTTGTCGCCGCCGCGCGTGCGCCTGCTGCTGTTGTCGGCGACCATCGGCAACGCGGAAGAATTCGCGTCGTGGATTGCGGAAGTTCGCGGGCTTCCGTGTCAAGTGATTCCGCGTCCCGGCGCGCGTCCCGTGCCGCTTCGCGCGGCGTTTCTCTTTCCAGATGGACAGCTTGCTCCACTTCTCGACGCGGGCGGGCGCATGAATCTGGAAATCACACGCTTTAGCGAACAACGCGAAGCCGAGCGCCGCACAACACGCCCGCCTTGGCGCTCACGCGGCGGCGGCGGCAGAAGATGATGCCGATATTGGATTTCTTCCTTTCGTCCGGGCAACGGTGTTAATTTAAGCGCAGTATCAAGGAGAGTCTTATGGTAGCCGCAACCATTGATGAAGAAAAATTAAAAGCTTTGCTGAAGTCGGCGCTGGTTGAAGCCCTCGAAGAGCATCGGGACTTGGTGCAGGACATAGTGAAAGAGGCAATGGAAGATATTGCTTTGACTCATGCCATCGAGCAGGGACTTGGCGGCGAATCCGTTTCGCGTGAAGAGATATTTGCAGTCTTAGAGGGCGAGCGGTGAAAGTAGATTTCAGGGATAGCTTTGCTAAAGACCTGAAGAGCGTTAAAGAAAAGGGTTTGTCGAACAAAGTCCGCGAGATCATCGAAGCTGTTGAAAAGGCCGACTCATTAGCGGAGCTACCGAACTTGAAGAAGCTCAAAGGCGGCGGAAATTATTTTCGTGTGAGAGCCGGTGATTATCGAGTAGGCATTGCGCTCGAGAACGATACCGTTATCTTTGTACGCTTCCTGAATCGCAAAGACATCTACAAGTATTTTCCGTGAAACGGCGGCGACTTCCAACAACCGCTTGCCACAGACCCGCTTAAGCTTGCCTCTTATGCATGTTCTTCGTCGCAGACTTGCTTGTGCGGCGGCATCGGCGCGCGGTTGAAGCGAGGCGATAGGTATACATTGAAACTCAATTTGCCTGAGATGCCGCCCGCGCAACTGCTCGCAGCGCTGCGTACACATGACTTGCTGCCCGCGATTGTTTTTTTGCCGACGCGCAGGCGCTGCGATGAATCGGCGACGGAAACTGCGCTCACGTGGCGCGACGATCAAACGGAGCGGCGTGAAAGACGGCGCGAGATTTTGCGCGAGTATGCCGCAGAGCACGCGGAAGTGCGCGGTCACCGTCATTGGAACGCGGTGATTCGCAGCGGCGTCGCGGCGCATCACGCGGGGCATATCCCTGCATGGAAACTTCTGATCGAACGCTTGATGAGCGCGGGGCTACTCGACGCGATTTTTGCGACGGCGACGGTGGCGGCGGGCGTCGATTTTCCGGCGCGCACGGTCGTCGTCTCGAATGTCGATGCGCGAACGGGAAGCGGTTGGCGGCAATTGACGGCTTCGGAGTTTCAGCAAATGACGGGGCGCGCCGGGCGGCGTGGGCGAGACCTTGTCGGCTTCATCGTCGCCGCGCCCGGACTTCATCAAGACCCGCAGCGCATCGCGCATTTGCTGCAAGCCGCGCCCGATCCCTTGCAAAGTCAATTCCGCGCGACTTACTCGACCTTGCTCAATCTGCTCGATGCCTACGAAAGCTTCGGGCAGGTGCGGCAGATTGTCGAAAAAAGTTTTGCGCACAGAGAAATCAACCGTCGCATCAATCATCACGAACACGAGCGCGCGGAGAACAAGCGCGCGATTGAAAAAAAGTTAAGGGAAGCGGGATGCGTTGAGTCTGTCGAAGCGGCGCGCGGATTGGAGAGGCTGGCGAGCGCCCGCGCGCGTCTTTTGGAAATGTTGCCGCAGACGCGCGCCGAAACTTTAATGAATTGGCTGGACGAAGCGGTGCTTCCGGGACGCGTTGTCGGGGTAGGAAGAAATGGGCGGCGCTTTGTGTTTGTGACGCAGCGTCGCGGCGGGAATTTCAATGGCATACGCGAAGACGGGCGCGCCGCATCGTTTGCGCTCGAGCGCGTCGGCAGAATTTACGAAAATATTTACGCCCTGCGTGAAGATTCGCCGGAATTAGCCTTCGATGATTTACGCGCCAAAAGAAATTTAGCGATCAACGAGCCGCGCCTACGTGAAACGCGCGTGATGGAAGACGACGCCCTCCAACTCATCAACGATGCGATTGATAAAATCACAGGCGCGCGAGAGAGGGAAAACGAGCAAGGCGATAACAACGAACAGAACGGCAACAACAAACAGGATGCGCGCGTCGAAGCGTTGTGGTCTGTGTTGGAAGAAGCGGAGCGGATCGAGCGCGCGGAAAGCCGCATCGAACATTTGCGCGCGGAAGTATGGCAGCCGTTCGAGCAGAGAGCGCGCGTGCTAAATCATTTCGGTTATCTGGATTTCACGGGGGAGCGCGTGACGGAACGCGGGCGCTGGCTCGCGGACTTGCGCGTGGATCGCCCGCTGCTTGTCGGCGAAGCGTTGCAGGCGAAGTTGTTCGATAAGGTTGACGAAGTGCGCGCCGCAGGGCTTGTCGCGGCGCTGGCTTCGGATGCGGATAGAGATTACGGCGAAATAGAGTTGGACGATGCGCTGGTTGACGTGCTGGCACGGTTTGAGACGGTAGCTTATAAAGTTGCGACCGTAGAATGGCAACAGAACCTAGAACCCGCGCCGGAAATAAATTTCTCTGCGGCGGCGTGTGCCGCGCGTTGGGCTGGCGGCGCAAAGTGGGAAGACCTCGTGCGCGAGACACGCGCCGAAGAAGGCGATCTCGTGCGTATGCTTTCGCGCACAGGGGAATCGCTGCTGCAAATCGCGGGGCTTCGCACGGCGCAACCCGCAGCAGCACAGATAGCCGCGCGCGCTGCCGAAATTATTTTGCGCGAGCCTGTGCGTTGAGAATAATAAACGTGCGAAAGAATCGAAACGCGCAGCATCAAAACGCACGGCATCGAAACGCGCGGAGCATGTGCGTTATGCTCTTGGCGATATTTGCGTTGGGATGCGCGGCGTGCGGGCGTTCGAGTTTTAATCGAATACAGCAGAACGAACACGGCATGAGTGAACCTAAAAAGAATGCTTCGCCGATTGTGTATGTGGCGCTCGGAGATTCGACGGGCGCTGGCGTTGGAGCGCGCGAAGGCGGCTACGTCGCGCGTATCTTTACGCGCCTAGAGCGTGAGCATGAGGGAGCGCGGCTGATTAATTTATGCGTCAGCGGCGCAACGACGAACGATCTGTTACGCACTCAACTCGGTGCGGCGATAAAGGCGCGCCCGACGCTTCTCTCCCTCGGCATCGGCATCAATGATATAAGGCGCGGATCGAGCGTCGAAGAATTTGCGCAGAACTACGAAACGATTGTCGCGCGTTTGAGAAACGAAACGAGCGCGCCGCTCATCGTGGCAAACATCCCGGACATCGCGCTCGCGCCCGCCGTGCCTGTTTCCGCGCGCGACGAACTGCGCCGCCGCATTAATCTGTTCAACAAGCGCATTGACGAAACGACGATGCGTCACGGCGCGCTCGTCTTCGATGTTTACAACGCTACGCGCGACATGATCGGCGACCACACGGAATTTTTTTCGAGCGACGGCTTTCATCCGTCCGACGCGGGCTATGAATACTGGGCGAAGACGATGTGGCTGACAGTCGAAAGCGCCGTCGGTGAATAACCGCTGCCGCTATGTTAAGATAAAAATTGTCGCTCTTGATTGAACAAGGTGGCGGTCATAAGTTTGGTTTGTGGAAGAGAAATGATGAAAGTTTTACTAGCGGACGAATACGGTTTTTGTTTCGGCGTCGAGCGCGCCGTCGAGATGGTAGAGGATGCGGTCAATAAAGGCGCGACGGTGCGCGGACTCGGCGCTTTGATTCACAACGCGCAGGAAATGCAGCGTCTCGAAACAAAGGGTGTTGCCACGATCAGCGCGCCTGAAGAAGCGACGCCGGATGTGACGGCGGTGATTCGCGCGCACGGCGTCACTCCGCAAGTGCAAATCGAATTGCAGAAGCGTGCCGCAGAGGTCATTGATGCGACATGTCCGTTTGTTACTAAAGTTCAAAAGCTCGCCGAGCGCGCCGCCAAACAGGGACGCGACGTAGTGCTTGTCGGCAACCCGGATCACCCGGAGATGATCGGCGTCGTCGGCTATGCGCCGGATAACACGCACGTTGTCCGCGATGCAAGCGAAGTCGCAAATCTTCCGATGCTTCACCAGCCGCTCGTCGTTTCGCAAACAACGCTCAAGCTGCAAACCTTTCTCGAAGCCGCCGAAGCCGTCCGCCTGAAAGCGGACGCCGAGCCGCAAATTGTCAATACGATTTGTTCTGCAACGCGCGACCGTCAGGATGCGGCGCGTGCGCTCGCCGGACACGTCGATGCCTTTTACGTGATCGGCGGACGCCATTCATCCAACAGCGTCAAACTCCTTGCCGTCTGCAAAGAGCAATGCGCGAAAAGTTTTTTGATTGAGACGCCCGAAGAAATTAACGTGGACGACCTCGCTGGCCTCAAACAGGTTGGCGTCACCGCCGGAGCCTCGACGCCGAAATGGTTGATAGATCAAATCGTGGAGAAACTGCGCGCCATCGGTGAAGACTCGACTTTGTGGCAGGTGTGAGATTTATAGGCGAGCAAAATCAGAGACAGGAAGTGAGCGACAATTTATAAGCCACTTCCGTTAATTCCCGCCGACTTCATATTGATAAGTATCCTTCAACTGCTTCGTAGAGATTCTGAAGCAATTCCTCAAAGGTTTCGCCCTGCGTGGCACAACCGGGAATAGCCGGAACTTCCGCCCAAAAGCCGCCTTCTTCTGCTTCATGCACGATAACTTTAAGTTTCATGTTGCTGAAGTTAAACCCCGCCGAGCGCAAGCACACAGCTATAATCTTTAGGAGAGAATCATGAAAGGCATTCTATTGAGGCGTCGGCTCGAATGACTTATTCAATAGTGCTGTCGAAGGAACATTGCTCCGCTCACAAATTATCCTTCTTAGCTCATCGACAACTGGCGGTTCGTCTATGCCAAAGAATGAGTGATAAAGCGGGTTGAATTTGATACTGCGCCCGAACTCAGAGCGTGATTTTAGATGAACCGTCACCGTGCGAATATTACCCAATCCAAAATACTTAACGCTTTCCATCTCCGAGAGGGGAATCGCAATCTCTTTTAGATAATTGGTCGCGTATAAGAATTGCTCATCTACGCTAACATGCTTGTTTTTCCACCCATAACGGCAAGCGGCAAACGCGCCTGTAAGCCACACAGCGAAAAAAAGAAATGTGCCAGCCTCTACCTCACGAAAGTATCTGATTAGTTGAACGATTAAGAAAATCGCGGCTCCGCCGAATACGGGAAGACCAACCCACTTCTCAAAATAAGTCCAATCTGAGGATAGCTTTCTTTTCATTAAACATAGCCACCAAACTATACAGGTGCTGTATTGAAAGTTCGATGAAGAGATGAGCGTTGAACTGACTTTCTCAAAGTTCGTCGTCTTCAATCGCCTCGCTTTCGATTGCTTGAATGATGCGGCGCGCGTGTTCGGAATTGTATTCGGTGGCTTGTAGTTCGAGGGCCTCGCGGGCGGTGTCGGAGTCAATCGGGTCAACGAGGAGTTCGAGCAGCACGGTGGTCGGAGATTGCGCAAGGGCTTCGTGTGCGAGCGCGCGAAGCGCCGGATGCGCGTGTCTAGCGAGGACGCAGATTTCGCTCGGCGCAAGGCGCGCGGAGAGTGCGTCGGCAAGTCTGTCGATGCGCGCGTAGTCGCGTGCATGGAGGGCGCGCAGGATTAGTTGGGCGAAGACTTCCGCCGATTGTGTGCCGTTTTGGAGGACGGCGGCGCAGGTGTCTGCCATGCGTCGAAGCGCGCCGGATTGTTCGGCGTTGAGCGATGATGTCGATGCTGCGCCGGATTCGCTGGCGCGTTCGTCGAGCGCCGCGAGCAATCGGCTCAATTCCCAATCGGCGCGCGGGTCGTAGGGTATGCCGGTGCGCGTTGTTTGTGATGGTAAAGCCGTTTCGCCGCTTGTCGCTGCTGCTGCTGCTGTCGCGGTTGATTGCAGCGCGCGTTCGACGAGGCGCTGCGTGGTCAGGCGCAAGCCTTCCCAGACGCTGGCGACGCGCGCTCCAAAATCTTCGATCATCATGGTGTGCCGGTCTTCTCCTGTTTCCGAGCATCAAGGTGGGGAGCTTGTTCGGCGTGCCTTGATAAAATCCATCATACTGCGAAAGAGCGGCGCGAGGCGAACGCTGCGCGATGACTTTTCGTTTTCAAAGATAGCGAATTAAGGCGATGCGCGCGCCGTCGGCGATTCGATAAGGTCGCCTCGCGGTGCAGAGGATAAAAGCGCACGAGTGTGCCGTTTGAGAATGAAAAAATCGAGCATGAAGAAAATGGCGAAGGATATATATGACTGTCGAAACCGCTTTTCGTTCATCATTCACGAGTGGGCGCTGATGTTTATCCTGCCGCCGCGCCTGTCGCGTCCGTCGAATCTTCGGCCTGATTGTGGTCGATTATTTCGACGATGTCGGCGAAGGAGATTTTGACGATGTCGCCGTCGCCGCGCTCCATTTTGACGCTCGGCTTGGTGAGCGCCTGCGTCATCTTCATGCTGCGGACAATGCCGCGCACGCGCGTGCCGTCGGCGGTCACGATCTCTATGTTGTCTTTGGTGTAAAGTGGCTGCAGTGCGGCAAGAGCTTTGGTGACTTCCACGTGTGTTGTGTGCTTTCTGTGATTCGTCGCAAATATGTCGGGGCGAGGCCGTGATTTAACATGCACAGTCTCGCAAAATAGTCGGTGCGTTGAGCTTATATTGATGACAAGGCGCGGCGCGTGCGTTGCTTTTGCCGCCTTCCGCGCCTTTATTGTAAAGCGTTCATGACCCGCAAACAAGAAGATGCAACCAACAATAGCCCCTTGTCGTATAAAGCCACAGTAAAACAGCGGGCAAACGGCGCGGCTTTCAGCACGACTTATAACAAATGCGTCGTTCGTTTATTCCAAGCATCTCTTTGACGGTGAAACCTTATGCAATTTGAAGCCATACATGATTCAGGCAGCGAACCGCGCGCGAACGCCGTCACAAAATGCCTTAACTGTCATGCAGCGATGCCGAGCGAAATGCGTTTCTGCCGCGCTTGCGGTCAGCGCCTCGGCGAAGGTCTGGCGGAATATGTCGAGACAGTCCGCTTTGACCAATCGCCGCGCGCCGCTGCTGCTGCCGCATCGGAATTATCTCCGCAACGCGAAGCGGCAAGTGCTCACGGCGTGAAAAATTTCGGCGCGCGTGTGGCGAACGATGTCGCGCACGGCACGTTCAAAGGCGTCGAAGAACTGTTCAAGAATCTGGAAAACGCATTCAAACAAAATCAGGTAAAGCTGTCGGCGCAAACAAATCGGCTGCCGTCGTTCGGCTGCGGCGGCAATGCGTTTCGGTTTAATCGCAAAAAAAATGGAACAGGCGTGCGCATCAAAAAACGCGGCGCGCACTGGCTGACGTGGATGAGTTTCTGGATCGTAATCGGCCTGCTTTTCACCGTCTTTATAAATCTGACTTCATCCGACTCCCGCCGCCGGAATCGTGATTCGCGCGCCACTGCAACTGGAGCGCGCGAGTCGGCTGCGGCAGTGCGCCAAAGGGTTGCGGAGTTGCGCGAGGCGGCGCTTAAAATGCGCGAAGAAATAATCGCCGACGCAAAGGGCGCTCGTTCAGTGGCTGTCAGCAGTGGCGGCGAAGGCTCGCTCGGGCTGGATGATTCCGATTCCGCTTTCGTCGCCGTGCCGGGAACAATCGTTTACGGAGTGCAGTTGGGCGAAATCGAGCAAAACAGTCCCGCCGATCTTTCCGGCCTGCGCGAGAAGGACATTGTTATTGAATTCGACGGCGCGCCTCTTAGCTCTATGGGTGACTTCAACGCACGCATTAAAAGCGCAACGCCGGGAAAGACCCTCAAGGCCGTTGTCATGCGCGGCGCAGAACGGCGCGAGATTCCCGTTGTAATGGGTCAGGACGATTGAGATAATTTATCTGCGCGCGCGTTGTTTGTTGTCTCGATCAATCTCGATTCCATCTCGCGGCGCACGTCTTCACGGTCTTCTTCCGCTTCATCTGCTTCAAATGTTTCAAACAGCGCGTAAGGCGAATCGCTGACAAGGCGCAACTCCCAAGCCTCGCGCCCCGTCGCCTGCGCCGCGCGCTTGAACCACAACGCATCCACCGTCGATTCGCGCACACTTGCATCGTGAAACAAGATATTCGGCGATGGTATCGTCGTCGCCGCAATCGCTTCAATCGCGCGGAGTGTTTCCGTGCAGAGCAGCACGCGTTCCAATTGCCAGCCGTGCCTCAGATAAGTGTCTATGATTTCGCCGAAGCGTTCGGGTTGATTCATCTGTTTGAAGAATGCGTAGTATAACATTTGCGGAAAAGAGCGGCAGTGACGCCGCGTGCGTTTCCTTATGATGTACGCTTACTTTTTCGTAGAAGGCAATCGTTTGAATAATCGCCATGACAGCGAGAAATAAAGGCATCGCCGCCGGATTCAGCAACGCGCCGTTTTATGTCGCGCTTGAAAAAACTCTCGGCGAACGCGGCATGGCTCCAGACGATTTGTGTTCGCTGAAGGACACGGCAGAGCGGCGCATACTCGAAGAATACGGCGCGATGTTTATCGCGGACAAAAGCGTAGTCGTGCCGCCCGCGTGCATTTTTTCGAGCGAGGCGGAAGTCCTAGAGTTTCAAAAAAAAGCGGGCATCGACGCTTTCGCCTTCGCCGACGCGACGATTGAATTGCAACCGGCGGCATTGAAAAATTTGCTGGCGGCGTGTACGGAAGCCGAAGACGCGGGCGTGAGAATTTCACCGCGCGGCGGAAGCGAGGCGGCGCGTCGAAGCTATGCAGACACAGTGCGTTTGTGGGAGACGCGTTTTTCGCCTGCGATTGATTACTGGACGGAGGGCGGGCGGGTTTCCGCAGAGCAAGCCAAGAGGCTGCGCTTGTTACCTTTGAGGTCGCAGATCGCGGCGGTGCTCGAACTCGAAGAAGAGGGCATTTTTTTCAGCAAGGATTTTTCCAAAACAATTCTGCAATCGGTTGCTGCGCCCGGCGCATCGCAGCATCTTTCTTTGCTCGCCTTCGATGTTGCGGAATTCGCGGACGCGGAAGTGCGCCGCATTCTGGCGCGGCACGGCTGGCATCAAACTGTGTTGAGCGATTTGCCGCATTTTACGTTTCTCGGCGCAGCGGAAAAAGAATTGCCCGCGCGTGGACTGCGTCGCATCGAAGCAAACGGGCAAAGCTTCTGGGTGCCAAACGTCGTATGAGTTTAGGATAAATCTTAGCGCATCGGCTTGACCTGAATAAGAAAAGAAAGGCGCACGGCAAGTGCGGGGCAGCGAAAAGGTTTGTGTTGCTGCGCCTGCCCGAAGCCAAGCAACGCGACATGTTATGATTTGCCTCTAATGCTTGCGACTCCGAACGCGAATGGATTGTCTTCAGTTTCATCTCTGCTGCCACTTTTATTCCGCGCGGTCACTTTAATCAGAAAAGCGAAAAGTGTTTATGAACAAAATTTATCTGAATCTGCGCCTGCTCGTTCCTGCGATTGTTCTTTCGATCTTCGTCGCGTCAGGCGCTCACGGTCAAACCGCCGCCGCCCGCGCAAAGGCCGCAACAACACCATCATCATCTTCTTCTGCGCCGCAAGCTGCCGCCGCGACGACGCCGCAGCAACCTCAACTCTTCAATCGCGCTCTTCCGAACGGCCTCGAAGTCGTCGTGTTGGAAGACCACGCCGTGCCGCTCGTGACCGTCGAACTCGCGGCGAAAAACGGTTCCTATACGGAGCCGCCGGAACTAAACGGCCTCTCGCATCTTTACGAGCACATGTTCTTTAAGGGCAACCGCGCCATCGCCAATCAGGAAGACTACCTGCGGCAGATAGGGCAACTCGGCATCGCCTACAACGGCCAGACGCAAACAGAACTCGTCAACTATTATTTCACGACGACCAGCCCGAACTTTCCGACGGCCTTGCGTTTGATGCGTGACGCGGCGAGGTATCCGCTTTTCGACGAATCGGAATTCGAGCGCGAGCGCCAAGTGGTGATTGGCGAGATTGACCGCAACGAATCGAATCCGTATTTTCCGTTGCAGCGCGAAATGAACGACCGGCTCTTTTATAAATACACGAGCCGCAAGAATCCGCTCGGCAATCGCCAGACCGTCTCCACCGCGACGACGGCGATGATGCGTCTTATTCAATCGCGTTATTACGTGCCGAACAACACGGCGCTCGTCGTCACAGGCGATGTTCGCGCCGAAGACATTTATCGACAGGCGCAACAACTCTTCGGCGATTGGGCGCGCGCAGATGATCCGTTCGTTAAATATCCGCTCGTCGAACATCCGCCGCTTCAGAAAAGCGAAGGCGCGGTTCTCAAAGCGCCCGTGCAAAACGTCGTCATCAATATCGGCTGGCAGGGGCCGTCTATCGGCAAGGATAATCCTGCGACTTACGCGGCGGACGTTTTTTCGTTTATTTTGACGCAGCCGAATTCGCGTTTTCAGCGCGCGCTCGTTGACACGGGACTCGTGACAGGCGTTTCAATCGGTTATCTAACGCAGCGCAACGTCGGCCCCATCAACGTCATCGCGCAGACCACGCCCGACAAAGCACGCACCGCCACACGCGCCATCTACAACGAAATCGCACATTTTAACGACCGAGATTATTTCACGGATGAACAGCTTGAAAGCGCCAAGGGCTTGCTCGAAGCCGAAGACCTTTACTCGCGCGAGAAAACAAGCGACTACACGCACACGATCAGTTTCTGGTGGGCTTCGACGGGGCTGGATTATTTTCGCGGCTATCTGAAAAATCTGCGCGCTACTTCGCGCACCGACATCAGCCGCTATGTGGCGAATTATATTCAAGGCAAACCGCACGTCGGCCTCGCAATTATGAGCGAAGATGCCGCAACGAAAACAGGACTCAAACCGGAAGAACTAATCGGCAATGATAAATAAATTTCACCAGCGCGCGACGCAGTCAGTACAGTTAGCCGCTCTCTGCCTCGCTTTAATCCTCGCAGCGATAGCAGCAACAACAACGCCCGCGCAATCAATCGCAACACAATCGGCGACAACGACGCAGCAGCAAACGACGACTGCCACGCCCGCTGAGAAAAGCATTGCCGCAAAGGAAGCGGCGCTCGTCACAGAGTTTGAAGTCAACGGCCTTAAAGTGCTTGTTAAAAAACGCGCTGGCAGCCAGACCGTTTCCGCAGGGCTTTTCATACGCGGTGGCTCGCGCAACATCACTGCCGAGAACGCAGGCATCGAAGCCTTAATGCTCGACGCAGCAACGGAAGCGAGCCGGAATTTTCCGCGTGAACGATTGCGCTCCGAACTCGCGCGCATGGGAACCGTGATCGGCTCGGGCGCGAACTATGATTACTCTGCGCTGACGCTCGGCACGACGCGCCGGAACTTTGATCGCTCTTGGGAAATCTTCACGGACATCGCGCTTCATCCGGCGTTCGCCCTCGATGATGTCGAGCGCGAGCGCAGCCGCACCGTCACCGCGCTTAGCGACGACACGGACGACCCGGATACTTATTTGCAGCGCTTACAGGAACACGTCGCTTACGCCAACCACCCGTATCGCAATCGCCCGCAGGGAACAGTTGAATCAGTCGCGCGCTTGACCGCAGACGATTTGCGGCGCTATCACACGCAGTTATTGCAAACCTCCAGACTGCTGCTCGTGATTGTCGGCGACCTAGATGCGGCGACCTTGCGCGGGCGCATTGCTGATTCGTTCGGCAAGCTGCCGCGCGGCGATTATCATCAGCAACCCGCGCCGCCTCTCGCCTTCAATACGCCGTCGGTTGAAGTGACGAAGCGCGGCCTGCCGACCAACTACATACAGGGACTATTCGCCGCACCGCCCTTGACCTCGCCGGATATTTACGCGATGCGCGTTGCCTCCAGCATTCTGCGTGATCGCGTGTTTGAGGAAGTGCGCGTCAAACGAAATCTCTCGTATGCGCCGAACGCTTTTCTCGGCAGTCAGGATGCCAACATCGGCGGCATCTATGTGACAGCGGTTGACGCCAATCAAGCGACGCGTGTCATGCTCGACGAAATCGCACGGCTGCAACACGTACCCATCGGGACTGATGATGTGACCGCCATCGTCGCGCAGTTTTTGACGAATTATTATCTCGATCAGGAAACCAACGGAGCACAGGTCGGAGAACTCGCGCGCTATGAACTGATCGGCGGCGGCTGGCGCACCTCGCTCGACTTTATTGAAAAAGTGCGCGCCGTTAAGCCCGCCGATGTCGAACGCGTCGCGCGTCTTTACATGCGCAACATACGTTTCGTCGTGATCGGCGATCCGGCGCGCATAGACCAAAAACTCTTTACAAACACCGCTGGAAATTAGTTCGTGGCTCTTTATTGAACATCTCGCCGTCTTTAACGAACTAAATATGAAAGAGGCCTCTTCAATTGAAGAGGCCTCTTTTCGCATCATTGTAGGTAATGTAAGTGCGCTTTAGTGATTAACCGGCTGCGGGGTATCTAGCGTGATTGTACCTGCAATCGGGCTTGTCGGGGTTGCAGAATCTGCGGCTTCGGCTGTTACGAAAAGTCCGAAGTCCTTTAGAGCCGTCTCGCCTTTAATCTCCGTTTCGTTACGCGCGCCTGTATTCACGACCTGACCGAGCTTCACGTAATTGTTATCGGGGCCGACGGCCCATAGCACAATTCTCGTGTTGGGCGTGTTTGATCTTTTCAAGGAATGGAAGCGCATTTTGATTTGCGACGGGCCATCATTACGCGGCGTAATAAAAGCATTCGCGCGTGAGCCTGCAAGGTCTCCCGCAAAGTTGATGCGCAGATGCGTTGTCTTTCCGCGTTTGAATGTAGGAATGTTAAGCATCGGCACATTGTAAGCTGCGGTGCCTCCGCTGGTGGTGGTTGCGGTCACGCGGTCGCCTGTGCCGCGCGGCGTTGAGCCTGCACTGTTGTGCGTTTCCACAGGAACTATGGCCATACCTTCCGGCACAGCACTTCGCAATACAACTTTAGAACTTGAATCCATCATCGCCATGTTCGCATCCGGCGACAGCACTAACATAAACTTATCGAGCGGTGTCGTCGTGCTCAATGTTCCCGTGCCGTTATTAACCGTTACCGGGCCGAGCAATGTCGCTCTGCCCGAAGAGTCAACAGCATAAACATTGTAGCCTGTGGCATCACCGGTCAAACCCGTCAAGTTAAGATTGACGGCCGTGCTCGTGCCGCTGCGCATAATCTTTGCCGTGCCGGAAGCACCGGGAATCATCGTCGTCGGCGAGAGATTGACCAAGACTTCCTTGTTCGCCGGATATTGAATGACTGTAGAACTTCCGTCGGCGTTTTGGGTTGTTTGAGTTGTCTGTGTGGTGGTTGTGGTAGTGGTCTGCTGCGGCATCGTATCCTGTGCAAGCGTCGCGCCAGCAGCGACTAGCGAAAGAGTAAAACTGCCCGCGATACAAAGTAATTGTTTCTTCATTTGTTTAATTTCCTTCTTTTAGAATTTATGTCGTCGGGAGAGAAGTAACAGATTTCGATACGGCATAGAGCAAAATTTATGCCAACTGTAAAAACTTAACTAAATAAAGCAAGAAATATTATAAAAGCGCGCGAAACGACGTATAACAATACATTGAGTGTACGGCAATACGTCGAATTAACATAAGATTCGCGCTGGCGTTAGCGATTGTTTCAGGTGCTGTTGTATGTCTCATAGCAATTTGCATTTGCGTGCCACTTAACAATGAAAGGCAGATTTATGTAGGGACAAGCCGCTGCCCCTACAATTATTTTCGCCTCGCACGCAATGGAGAATCGCTGTAGACGTATTCTTACTGACGGAGAGAAGAACGACGTTTTTGCATCAGGCCATCCCATAGAAAAGAGAGGCAGCCAGATTAACGGCTGCCTCTCTTTTTTCTTTACAGGGTATCTTTATCGGGAGAAATTAATACTTGTAAAGCTGTGTGATCGCCTGTGCGACGTCGTTGACTTGCGGCAGAATCGCGTCTTCGAGTTGCGGCGCATAGGCGACGAAAGTATCGAGTGCGGCGACGCGGCGAACGGGCGCGTCCAAATATTCAAACAATTCATCTCCGATGCGCGCCGCCATCTCCGCGCCGTAGCCGAACGAAAGCGCATCTTCGTGGGCGATGATAACCTTGCCGGTCTTTTTCACGGTGGCGACAATCGAATCCCAATCGTAGGGCGCGAGCGTGCGAAGGTCTAAGACTTCGACGCTGATGCCCTGCTGCTGCTCGGCTTGCTTGGCGGCGACGATAGAGCGCTGGACGAGCGCGCCGAAGGTGATGATGGAAATGTCTGTGCCTTCGCGCACCGTCTTTGCTTTGCCGAACGGAATCATAAAATCATCGGGCGGATACTGCGATTTGTTGTACGCCTGACGATAAAGATGTTTGTGCTCCAGAAATATAACCGGATCGTCCGTGCGAATTGCCGTGCGCAAAAGCCCGTTGGCGTCCAAAGCGTTTGACGGATAAACGACGCGCAGTCCGGGAATGTGCGTGAAAAGCGTGTCGCCGGATTGCGAGTGATAAATCGCGCCGCCTTTCAAGTAGCCGCCGACAGGCACGCGCACCACCACAGGGCAACTAAAATCTCCTGCCGAGCGCCAGCGCATCAACGCCATTTCGTTGCGCAGTTGATGATAAGCAGGCCAGATATAATCGAAGAATTGAATCTCGACGACGGGCTTCAAACCGCGCGTTGCCATGCCGATAGCGCGCCCGATAATGTTGGCTTCCGCGAGCGGCGAATTAAAGACGCGCGCGCTGCCGAACTTTCTTTGCAGATTCGCCGTCACCTTAAAGACGCCGCCCTTGCCCTTCACTTTTTCCAAGTTCTCTTCGCGCGAAACATCCGCCACATCTTCGCCGAAGACGATGATGCGATTGTCGCGCGCCATTTCCGTATGCAAGCAGCGATTGATGAGATCGACCATCGTGCCAGCGTTGCCGGAAAGCTCCGCGCCTTCTTCCGAATCGAATTCTTTTGCCGTCGGATCGACGTCCGGCGAGTAAACAAATTGCGTTGCCGTTTCCGGCGCGGGCTGCGGGCTTAAGAGCGCGAGGTCTGCGGCTTCCAATACTTCGCGGTCAACTTCGTCTTTAATTTTTTGCAGTTCGTCCTGCGTCAAGAATTCTTCTTCGATGAGAAGCGCGCCGAAGCGTTTGACGGGATCGCGCTCGGCATCCGAAGTGCGTTCTTCGTCGGGGCGATAAAGTTTTTCATCGTCGGAAAGCGAATGCGAATACGGGCGAATGACTTGCGCGTGAACAAACGCGGGGCCACGGCGTGCGCGGCAATAATCGACGGCGCGGCGCAGAGTTTCCAAGGATTCAATCGGGTCTGTGCCGTCGCATTTCTGAATGTATAAATCCGGGAAACCTGCGACGAGTTTGGAAATATCGCCGCCCGCCGTTTGCACTTCGACGGGCACGCTGATGGCATAGCCGTTGTCTTCGACGAGAAACAGCACGGGCAATTTCAAGTTCGATGCCGTGTTCAAGGCTTCCCAGAACTCGCCTTCGCTCGTCGTGCCGTCGCCGGTTGAAACATATACGACTTCATCCTTCTGAAAACCTTTGACGAGCGATTGCAATTCTTCGACGAGCGTCGCGCGGTAACTCGCTTCAGCGCAGCCGACGGCTTGCAGAAATTGTGTGCCGGTGGGCGAAGACTGCGAAACGATATTCAGTTTCGTGTGTCCCCAGTGCGAAGGCATTTGCCGCCCGTGCGAATTCGGATCGGCCTCTGCGCCGACTGCCGAAAGAAGTTGTTCGAGCGGCGTCATGCCGAGTTGCAAACAAAGCGCGCGGTCGCGGTAGTACGGGTAAAACCAATCGTAAGCGGGCTTCAAAGCCATCGCCGCCGCAACGAGCACGGCCTCATGCCCCGCGCCGCTGATTTGAAAAAAGATTTTGTTCTGGCCTTTTAATTGAATCTCTTTATCGTCGATGCGCCTCGATAAATACATTGTGCGATAGATGGAAATCATCTGCTCGCGGTCGAGACCTTTATACTCGCGTGTTTTTAGAGCCGTCGCCATAGTTTGTTCCTCGTCTTTACTTATCTCGTTCGTTAAATTTAGCGTATTAACTTTCAGGTGACAAACCACGCTCTTGCCCGCACGCACGAATTCGCGCGTCTTGCCGCCGGTTTTATTGATTACCGATAACCATTGTGCCGCCGCCAAACGAGTTCATTTCGCCCGGCATAAAATCTAATTCCGACGGCAGCAGTGTCGATTGCGGCGCTGCTGTGTCGAGCGCGCCCTGCGCAATAAGAAGCCGCGCCATCACGCGCAGTTCGGGTTGCTGAAAGCGATCTGCGGCAGAGCGCGCGCGGTCAAAATCGGCGTTGGCAAGAAGCGATAGAGCGCGCCCGTAGCGGCTGCGAATGGCAAACGAAGCACCGCCCGACATCGAGAGCATCAATTCGCCGTTGCGGAAAAATCTCTGGCCGGAATTGCCGAACTTGTCGAGCAGCGCCGCCGCGCGTATGAGTTCGTTCGCTTGGTCGATCATCG
>JAABUK010003096.1_pt1 | contig 28581 bp, 25 predicted proteins | sample 5559141 | NCBI WGS metagenome assembly JAABUK01 (sample SAMN10711869, study PRJNA513367) | rock metagenome | isolation source: Antarctica rocks | place: Antarctica: Victoria Land, Pudding Butte nord | collected 2016-01-03
GGAGGTCGCGGGTTCGAGTCCCGTCGGGGTCGCTGCACAGCACCACGCGGTCAGGTAGCTCAGCTGGTAGAGCATGCGACTGAAAATCGCAGGGTCGGCGGTTCGATCCCGTCCCTGACCACCCCTCGTAGCTGCGGCTTTGCGTCTCGGGCCCCTTCAGAAGCGCTCCGTGTGTGCCATTTTGTGTGCCACGAGCAAGGACCCACAGCAGGTCGCGGGTGGGGCTGGGTGGGCGGGCAGCCGGGGCGCTTCGGGCTCTTAGTGTTGCGGGCATGCCTCGCTCTAAGCGGAAGTGTCGGGTCCTTTGGGGCCGGAAGAGCAGCGGGGGCTGGCGGAGCGTTGGCTGCGGCAATTGGGCCGCGAGGTGGCGCCTGCGGCGGTCGACCAAGTAGCTCCGCACCTGCGTACGAAGGGCAAGCCGGATCAGGCGGAGGTGCAGGCGTTCGTTGGGCTGCTGCGTCTGGGCCAGGCGCCGATCGCGGCGGCGGTTGCCGGGGAGGCGGCGGCGCGGGGTCGCACCGCGCGCGCTTGCAGCGGCTGCGCCTGCCCGTAGGGAGGCCCACGAGGTCGTGGACGGCGTGGCTGCCAGCGTGGACGTCAACCGGCCTATGTGGCGCCGCGGCGTGGCAGCCACTGGCGGCGGTGCAGGATCTCGCAGGTGCGGGGCGGGAGGTCCTCCTCGACCTCCGCGTCGTGATTGGCCAGGATCCGTCGGACGTACTGCTCTGCCTGCGCGTGGTCCCCGCGGGCGTCCGCGACCGCGACGAGATCGAGCAGCGCGACGTCGGAGGTGTCCCCGGCCTGCAGCGACACCTGCGCGGCCGCCTCGGCGCCGTCCGCGTCACCGGCTGCAAGGTGCATGTCGGCCACCAGATGCGCGACATCGACGACCGCGGCCACGTAGTCCCGGTCCAGTGGGTTGTCCACCAGCCACAGATAGCCCTCTTCACGTCGGTGCGCCAGCGGCGGACCGACGACTAGGTCCAGGGCCGCCTGAAGGTCGACCATGCCGGCCTCCCCACGAGCGATCCCGCGGCTACGCAGCCGACGGAACAGCTCCGCGTCGACGAGCACCCCCTGCAGCCGGTATACCCCGACCCCGCTGCTGCGGTCGGCTCCCGCCAGGTAGGCCTGGCCGGTCCGCGGGTCGTCACCCAGCCACGCCCTCACCTTGCTCAGGGAGTTGCGGACCCGCGCTGCGACCTTGTCCTCGTCGTTCTCCTCGGGCCAGAAGTCCGCGCCCAGCTTGGCCACGGACACCCCGGCTGGGTGAGAGGCGAGGTAGGCCGCGATCTCGGTGTAGAACGGCAGGCGCTTGTCCGGCCGGGTCCCATGAGCTTCCAGGTCGACCGGGCCGAGCAATGTCAGCTTCGCCAGCCCGCTGCTCGGGTCGAGCCACCCGGCCAGATCCGCGTCGAGGCTGCTGCTGGCCGTCTCGATGAGCTCGCGCCCCTGAGCCGTCACAGCCGGCGCGAGGGCGACGACGTCCTGGACCGTCGTTGCTGTCGTCGGCAGGTACGCCTGCGCGGGCAGCGGCAGCACAGAGGTCACCGGCCCACGTCCTGGCGCACCCCCCAGCGCCCCAGCAGCGCCTGTCACCGGCGACGGCGGGGCCGCGTCGTCGCGGTCAGAGGCGCTGGCTGTCTGCTGCTGCGACGGCTCCTGCGGCTGCGGTAGTTGTTGCACCGACGCGGCGGGCGGCTCGGTGGTCGGTGCCGTTAGGGGCGTGTAGCGCCGCAGCAGGTCGGTCACCACGGACCGCTCCTGCCCCGCCTCACTGACCGCTGCAGGGTCCCCGCCCGGCGCATCGGCAGGGGGAAGCAGGGCACGTTCGCCAACCAGTGCCGGCAGCGGCGCGCCGGCTACGTCGCTGAGGGCGTCCCACGACTGGTCGCCTGGGCAGGTCGGCATCGGCTGGTCCGCGCCGTGAGCCGCGAGCGCGATCAGCGCCGCAAGGTCGGCGGCCTCGTCGGCCGGGACCTGCTGCGCGGTGACCGTGACGTCCAGCGCCGGGATCGTCAGCCGACCGCGGGCATCGACGTGCAGCTGCCAGCGGGTGTCGCTGGCGTGGGCGGAGTCTCCCGCCAGCACCACCGCAACAGCCGTGCGGGAGCGCTGCGCTCGCAGCTGCTCGAGCAACTCCTGCAGCCCGTCCAGCCCGCCTGTCCGCTCCCCCGCCGCGGTGGTGGGGGCCACGAGCAGCACCCGAGGAGGCCATCCGTCCCCGCGCGCGTCCAGGTGGACGCGGTCGTGTAGGACGGTGCTGTTGTCCTGCTGGAGTATCTCGTTGTTCTGGCGCAGGTTGCTGCGCAGCGAGCTGACTGCTGCCACAACGTCGCTGTGGTGCGTGACGCGCTCGAGCGGCGAGAGCTCTCCTCCGAACCCGACCAGGTCCACGCGTAGCAGATCGGCCCAGGCGTTGTGCGCAAGTTCGGCGGCGAGGAACCGGCCCAGGTCCAGGCACCGTTCCCGGTCGCCGGTGAGCGAGACAGTGCCGAGCCGTTCGAGGTCGAGCAGCCAGTGGTCACCGTCGTCGGTGTAGCCGACGGACACCAGCGCCGGGTACGGCGGGACCGTCAGCAGCCCGGGGACACGGGCAAGCTCCGGCTGCGCGGCATCGAGCAGGGTCCGCCGCACGCGCCAACGCAGCCCGCTGCCGTCCGCCTCCCACGGCGCAGGAGGCTGCAGTCGCGCGGCCGTCAGGACCAGTTCAAGCGAGTCCGAGGTCAACCGCGCTGCGGCGACCTCGGGCAGGTCGCTACGCTGCGCGCCGGTGGCCCGCACGAGGTGCGTCAGAGCCAGGTCCAGCCAGTTCACGTCTGGCACCCCGACGACGCTGCGGGTCAGCAACGCCTTCTCCGTCGGCGCGAGCGCGACCGGCGTCGGGCTGATCGTCTTGCCGAGGGTCCGCTCCCGAAACCGGCGGCGGCGCAGCCGCATCAGGACGGTGACGACACCCGCCGCGAGTAGCGCCCCGCCCCCACCGAGCAGGGCGACCGGCACCACCTGTGACGCCGTGTGCGCCGCCTCGTCGGCCGAGTTGGCGTGCTCGTGCCGCTCGGCTCCGGAGTGGCGCTCACTCCCACGACCGGTAGCGCTCGTCGGCTGCCCGTTGGCCGGGGCGGCCGGCTGGATGCTCGGTGCCGGCGCGATGCCCCCCGGACCTGTCGGCAGCACCGGCCCGGCTGGGCGCTCAGGTGCCGTCACGCTCCCGCGACGAGGTGCAGGCTCGGCAGGCGCCGGCATGGCTGGCTGCTCGTGGGCAGGTGCCTGCACGCGCGCCGATAGAGCAGGAGCGGGCGCCGCCGGTGCGGCGGCACCGTCGGTGGCGGGCAGTGCAATTGTCCACCCAGGGCGAAGCAGGTTCGGGTCGGTGAACCGGCCGCCGTCCGGCTCTGCCCGGTCGGCGTTGGCGTGCCAGGTCTGCTGCCAGTCGCCCTCGCCGTGCTCGGCCGCGAGGCCCGACAGGGTGTCCCCGGCCTGGACCGTCACCTCCACCGCTCGGCCTGCCGCCCGCGTCGCTTCCGGGGTGTGCGTGCTCGAGGGGGCGTCGGTGGGGACCAGGACGGTCCAGCCGGGGCGCAGCCGCGAGGGGTTGGTCATGGTGGCGCCGTCGGGCTGATGGCGGCCCTCGTTGAGGTGCCAGATCTCCTGCCACCGGGCGCCGTCCCCGAGCTTGTCCTGCGCGATGTCCCACAGCGTTCCGGGCCCGTCGCCGTGCGACGGGACTGTGTAGAACGTCGTCGGCTGCTGGGTGTGCTGCGCGCCGCTCGTCGTCGTCGCCCGGCCCAGCGTCGCCACGTGACGCGGGCTGCCCAGCGTGTCCGCCGTCTGCTGCTGCGTCGCGGCCACGCGCTGTGCCGGCGTGGCGGCGTGCGCCTGCTCTGGGGTGACCAGCGACCCGACCGAGCCCACGAGGAACACAGCGAGGACCAGGGCGCGGGCCAGCTGCTGCTGGCTGCGCAAGACACCGGGGATGCGGGGGGCTGGCCGGCGCCGGGCTGCTCCGAGCAGCTCGCCTGCGGTAGCGAGGGCAAACTGCGCCCACGCGACCCATGCGATGGCCGCGAGCACGGCGATGACGGCGCTGTCGGGGACGTCACCGGCAAGCAGGTCGGGCAGCGCGTCGAGGGGGTTGCCCATGACGGCCAGCGCGGCGGGGATCCCGATGAGCAGCAGGAGCAGGACCAGCAGGGCGCCGAGCGCCCGCAGACCGTTCCGCAGGCCTTGCATGTTCAGCGCCCTTCTGTGGTTCCGCCGTACAGAATGGTGGCGGTGGCGGAAGCGGTTCCTTGCACGGTCGTCACCCCGACGGCGGACAGGATCGCGGTGTGCTTCTGCACCGTCGCGCGGACCGTAACGCTCTGGCCTGACACCGACACGGTCCCGTGCACAGCCCCGACGACGAGCACACGGTTCGCGGCCGCCTTCGCGGCCGCGGGATTGAGGACGAGCCGGTCCGGGCGCCCGCGTCGCACAGCGTTCCGGTCGAGGGCATCCGCGCCGGTCCGCGCGGCCTGCTGTGCAACGTTCGCGGCGCGGCCGCGTGCGGACAGAGCGGCGCCGCCGTCGACGACCAGCCCGGTCATGGCGAGCAGCCCGACCGCGACGATCGGCATCATGACCGTGATCGCACCGTCGTCACGGCGTCGCCGTCGTACCGGCGTAGTGGGCTGAGGGCTCTCGGGACGTGTCGGGGCAGTGGTAATGGTCGTGTTGTCGGCGCCGCCGTCGGTACTGTGCGTCATCGGAAGTCCCGGTAGGTCTCAAGCGGGGAGCGCGACGACGAGGTCAGGGTGACCTGCCCTGGCAGCCCGGCGATGGCGAGGCGCCGGAGGCTGACGACGCAGTGCACGGTGACGTCGACGTAGCCGCCGGGCCGGAACGCGGAGGTGTCGACGTCGACCTCCAGGTGGTTGCAGGACATGCCGCTGTCGGCGAGGGTCCTGCCCGCTGCGGCGCGGGCGTCCCCGACCGCCAGCCGCCGGTTGTTGTCCAGCGAGGCGGCGCGGGCCGCGGCGGCACCGGACTGGTCGATGAGCTGCCGACCGTGGCTGGCGCGGCCGAGCCCGACGACGAGCAGCAGCATGGCGATGAGGAACGGCGTGAACACGGCCAGCTCGAGCGCAGCGAACCCCTCGTCACCACGAACATGCCGAAGCGGTCGCCGCGCGGCCGGGTCCAGCCCGGCGGCGGGCGTGCTGACCAGGCCGGTCATCAGCGGCCCGCCACGTAGCGCTCGACCGGGCCGGCGGCGGTCTCGAAGACCGTCAGGTGAATCCCGAACAGCGACACCACGTTGGCGCGTACCTGGACCGTGACGTTGGTGGCGCCACGGCTGACCTGCACGTCCGAGTTCTTCAGCAGGTGGGGGGCGACCTTGTGCAGGAAGTCGCGCCCGTCGGTCTCCCCCAGCGCAGCGCTGCTGCGGTAGCCGCTGGCCGTCCGCAGCGCGTCCTGTGCTGCGGCCTCGGCGACGTGCCGGCCGTGCCACAACAACGCGAACTGCACGACCCCGAACAGCATCACCAGCACCGCTGGGAACACGATCACCGCCTCGACGATGCTGTAGCCATCGTCGTTCGCCTCGCGCCGCCGACGGGTGCTCTCGAGAGCCGCCCCACAGGTGGCCCCGGGGCGGGCATGCCCCTGTGCTCCCCGCCGGCGCCGCGTTGGCGGCGGCGGGGAGCACGACGGGTGGTCTTGCAGGGGTGCGGTCATGCCGGTCCGGACGCAGCCTCTACTGCGTCTTGACGTTGTTGGCGGTGTCCTTGGCCTTGGTGATGAGGATGGCGGTGATGACGATCGCCGCCGCGGCAAAGGCCGCGATGATGATGACGGTCGTCACGATGCCCTCGCCGCGGTCGCCGTCCTCCTCAAGGTCGTTCTTGAGCTTGGTCACGTGCGCCATAGCGAACGCGAAGTAGACGGTCAGGGCGTCCATGCTGCTTCTCCTTGTGAGGTGGTCGGTCGGTCGGTCGGTCGCTCGCGGGTGGTGGGCGGGCGGGTGGGTGGGTGGGGGAGTAAAGGGGCCGCCTCCGACAGCGGCTGCGTTCGGTGCGTGCTGTGCACGTCAGATGCCGAGGACGTTGACGACGGCGGGGTAGCCGAGGAAGACCACGAAACCGGCGACGACGACGAGCTGCGCGACGCTCATGGACACGTCCCGCTCGGCGGCCTTGCCCTCGGCGTCGGCGAGTTGGCGGCGGCGCATCGTGGCGGCGCGTGCGGACAGCGTGGCGCGGACGCGGGCGCCGTCGTGCTCGACGAGCCGCACGAGCGCGCCGAGGTCGCGCAGCTCGGCGACACCGATCCGCTCGCCGACCTCGGTCAGGGCGGTCCACTGGTCCTTGCCGGAGCGGGTGGCGCGGTAGAGCGTGTCGCGCAGCAACGCCATCGGCCAACCGGCGCCGACCCGCGCGGCGCTGGTGAGGGCCTGGGCGGGGGCGGCGGCGGCGGCCATCTCGAGGGCGACGAGGTCGAGGTAGGCGCCAAGGGCGCGGCGGAAGTCCTCCCGGCGGGCGGCGGCCCGCTGCCGCGCGTCGAGGTTCGGCAGCACGTAGAACCCGGCCGCGACCGCCAGGGCCAGGACCAGGGGGCTGCCGAGCGGCAGGACGACACCGGTGGCGGCCAGAGCGACGAAGGTGACCAGGGTCAGCAGGAACCCGACGGCGGCGAGCACGGCCTTGCGACCCATCACCTCGGGCAGGTCCTGGCCGGTCAGGGCGAGGTCCTGCTCCAACGTCGTCTGCTCGATGCCGCGCCTGGTCAGTTGCGTGGCAAGGGCCTGGCCGACCCGCGTCTGCAGGCTGCTGGCTGACGTCCCGATGCCAGGTGAGGTCGGGCCGGACGGCCCGGCCGGGGTGCGGGTGGACGTCGCGCGGTAACGGGCGTCGAGCTGCCCGAGTTGCACCAGCGGCGAGGTCCGCGTCGGCACGAGCCATACGATGCTGGCGAACAGCACCGCGCCGAGCGCGGCGCCAACAAGCGCCATCGCGATCATCGGACGCCTGGACGGGGGCGCAGGTCGATGCGCGGCCCGGCCGACAGCGCCGTCAGTTCGCTCGCGCTCAGCCCGGTCAGGGTCATCACGACCCGCTCGTCCTCGGGGTCGAGGCGCTGGCCGGGCCGGGCCAGGAACGGCAGCAGCGGCGTCGGGACGCTCAGTTGCCGCATCCACGCGAACCCGAGCGCGAAGATGCCTAACACCACGGCGAGGGCGACCTGCCCGACGGCGCTGTCGTAGGGCTTGACGTAGTCCCCGCCGAACGTCAACAGGAATACCGCGAAGGCGAGGGTTGTCAGCACGATGATCTGCGCGCTGCGGCGCAGTCCGGCGCGCTTCTTGCTCACCCGCCGGCGCATCTCCAGCTCCTCGCGGGCCGAGACCGCCAGGCCGCTCAGGACCTGCTTGAGCCCGTCGCCGCGGCGCTGCGCGTTCAGGATCAGCGCGGCGAGCACGAGGTCGGCGCTGGCGTCCTCGAGCCACTCCGCCAGGCGCAGCAGCGCCCGGTCCAGCGGGAGCTGCGAGCGCAATTGCCCGACCAGCCGGATGAGCGCGGGCCGGATGACCGGCGGGGCGTTCTGCGCAGTCACCGGGATGGCCTGCTCCAGACTCGCGGAGCCGCTGACCGTGTCACGCAGCGCCTCGGTCCAGATGACCAGCGCCTCGAGCCGCTCGATCTGCTGCTGCTCGTCGCGCAGCCCCCCGAACAGCAGCGGCCAGAACCCGACCAGAGCTCCCAGGCCCAGGGCCGCCACCGGCCAGCGGGTCAGGACCAACACCACGACCGCCACGAGCACCGCCGCGCCGAGCCGCAAGGACAGGGCGGGATCGCGCAGCCGCGCGGCGGCCGCGCCGAAGCGGCCCTGCGGCCGAGTCGGGTCCGTGCTCACCCCGCGCAGGCCCGACACGAGCAGCACGACGGCGAAGCCCAGGCCGCCGCAGACCAGCGCCATGAGCAGCACGTTCAGCTCGGGCAGCATCAGCGCACCCCCTCCCCCGCCGGCACCCAGCCGCCGGTCACAGCCAGCCCTGCCGCGGGGTGGTGTAGCCCCAGGCGGCGTCCTGGTAGCCGGCGTCGAGGAGTTCCTCGGCCCGGGCGATCGCCACCGCCGAGTCGCGTACCGCCCGCCCGTCCTCCCGCGACGGCACGAACAGCGAGGAGCTCGCGGGCCGGCCCTCGGCCAGGCCGTTGACCTCCAGCACCTCGGTCACGGTGCGGTGGCCGCCGAGCAGCCGGTTCTTGCGCGTGAACACCACGAAGTCGACCGAGCCCGCGATCAGCTGGTGCATCGCGCCCTCGGTCAGGCCCTGGTGGACCGCGCCGTACCCGGACAGCTTGTTGAACACGTCATGGGCGGATCGGGCGTGCAAGGTGCTCAGCGATCCGTCGTTGCCCTGGCTCATCGCGTTCAGGACCTCCAGGACCTCCGGCCCGAGGATCTCGCCCATGATGACCCGGCTCGGGTTCTGCCTGCGGCTGCGACGCACCAGCTCGTCGAGGGTGATCCCGCCCTTGCCGTCCGGGTCGGGTAGGACCTGCTCCCACTCCACGCAGTCCGGGTGCAGCTCGGGGTTGTTGCGGCGCAGGCCCAGTTCCAGCGACCGCTCGATGATGATGAGCCGCTCGTGCGGCGGGATGCAGTTGATCAGCGCCCGCAGCAGCGTCGTCTTCCCCGCGTCGGTCGCCCCGGCGACCATGATGTTGTGCCGCGCCAGCACCGCGGACTGTAGGAAGGCCGCCAGCTGCTCGTCGATGGTCCCCAACTCGACCAGGGTCGACAGGAACATCTGCGGGAAGCGGTTGCGCCGGATCGACACCGAAGGCCGCTCCCCCGCCACCATCAGCGCCGACATGCGTGAGCCATCGTGCAGCCGCAGGTCCAGCGACGGGCTCGCGATCGAGAACGGCCGGGCGTTCAGCCCGGCGTACGCGGCGAGGGTCTGCACCAGGTCGATCAGGTCCTCGTCGCTGCTCGCGACCGCCCGGCCCCGCTGCTTGCCGCGCTGGTCGGCGTAGGTGACCCACACCTCGTCGCAGCCGTTGATGTCGATGTTCTCGACCTGCTCGTCCTCGAGCAGCTCCTGCAGCTCCCCGGCCTGGTACATCGCCGCGAACACCGCGTCGGCCAGCCGCTGGTCGTGGTCCCGGTCGGGCAGGACCTGGCCGCTGGCCAGTTGATCCTGCATGTGCCCCCGCACGACCTGCTGGATGAACGACAGCGCCCGCTGCTCCTCATCGGCCCGCGACAGCTCGACCTGCCCGGCCCGCTTGCGGTTGCTGCGCTCCTCGGTCAACAGGTCCGCGACCTGCTCCTGCAGCCTGCGCACGAGCTGATGATCGAGCGGCTCCGGCCGCAGCACCGCCAGCTCCGGCAGACCGGCACCGCCAGGCAGCGCCGTCAGGTCCGGCCGAGGCGGCAGCCCCTCATGGTCGTAGCCGCGAGGAGACCCGCTCAACGGCCCGCTCCACTGGTCCGTCACGTCGACACCTGTCCGGTCTCAGACTGCTGGGCCGGCTGACGCTCGGGGTTGCGGCGCAGCCCTGCCAACCGGCCCCACCCCGGACTCGACGGGACCTGCGTGGCCCCCAACGGCGTCAAGGGCACGGCGGCGGCCTCGGCGGCGACCTCAACTGGCACCTCGGGCGCCGGCTCGTTCCCGGACGGCGCCTGCTGCGGCTCCGCCGCGAGATGTGCTGACGATGCCGTCACGGCGACCGGTGCGGTCAGCTGCGGCCACTGAGTGAGCACGGCCTCGGCGAGCGTGCGGGTGGAGCGCAGCAGGTCGCTGTTGAGCAGCTTGCGGGTCAGCTGCCGGCCGCGCAGCGCCTCGACGGCAGCGCCGTCCTCGTTGAACACACCCAGGACGGGAGCGGGTGAACCGATGGACTCCAGCATCTGCTGCACCGCCCGCACGGCGGTCTTGGCCTCGTTGCCGGCGCGGGCGCGCAGGACCACTCCCAGCGGGCTGCGGTCCAACGTGGGCCGGCCTACGGTCGCGGCGAGCTCGCTGACGCGCTCCCGCAGGTGGTACAGCCCCTCCACGTCCGCGCGGGCCAGCAGCAGCACCGCTGTCGACATGGTGGCCACCGGCGTCGCGGGGTCCCCGGGCTGGAGGCGGCCGAGGTCGGCCAGGACAGTCCCTGGCCAGCCCGTGAGCGCGCCCGCGACCTGCGGCCACAGTCCTGCCATCCCGTAGAACGCCTCCGCCGACAGCGCACCCGGCACGACCGGCACGCCCAGAGCGGTCGGCTGGGTGTAGCGGCGCAGGTCGTGCTGCAACTGCGGGCCTCGCACGTCCGCAGCCAACGCAAGCACTGAGGCCAGCGGGCGCGGATCGAGCAGCGCCCCCGCCTGGTCCTGCAGTCGGAAAGGCAGGTCGGCGCCCGTGACGTCCGCCTCCAGGACGATCCGCTCGGTCGGCCACACCAGGCCCAGCGCCGTCGTCAACGTCGTCACCCCCGGCGCGCCCTTGTCCGCACACACTGACACGATCACGAGCCGCTCCCCGGGACCTTCACCAGCGCCACCAGCCCGGCACCGGACGCGGCCGCGATCTGGTTGCTGTTCGCATCCGGCACCACCAACGTCAGCAGCGTCGAGCCGTTCGTAGTCGGGTCCGGCACCGATGAGAACACCGTCGCCCCCGCCGCCAGCACCGCCGGCACGGAGGCGCCGGCCGCGTTTTTGTCCGGTAGCCGCAGCACCCGCACGACGTCGCCGGGCTCCAGTCCGTCCGCCGGGATCTGCCCCGACGTCACCGCCACCCCGACCTGCGCCTGCCCGGTCTGCAGCGTCTGCCCCTGCGCGATCATGGCCTTCTGCAGCAGCGTGTGCGGCACCAGCGTCACCGCCGCCCGCTGACCCACCAGCTCCTCGAGCCGCGCGCCACCGAACGCCGTCACCGGACCGCTCACGTCGATCGTCGTCAGGTCCGCCCGCTGCAGCGCCTGCCCCACCTGAACCTGCCGCACGACCTCCACCACCGGCGTCTTCGACCCCGCCGAGCTGTAGAGGTACGCACCCCCACCCGCAAGGCCGACGATCAAAAAGAGCGCCAACGCGATCCGGCCGTTGTGCCGCTCCCGCGTCTGGAGCGCCGTCCCGAGCAGCCCCGCTCCCCCAGCCCGTGAGGAGCCGACCGGCGGCTGCGACGGGATCGTCGCGGTCCCCCGGCCGTTGTGCGCGGCCGCCGGCCTGGGTGAGCTCGGCGAGGTCGGCGAGGTCATCGGGTCACCGTCTGGATCTGCAGCACCCTCAGGGGTGAGCGCGTGATCGTCTCCATCGTCGGCAAAGTCCCCCCCGTCCCTGCGGTGCCCGTCCAGGACGCCTGCCACAAGGTCTCCACCCGCGCCGGCAGTTCCTTGTCCGTCGCCGCGCTGTACCGGTAGCTGCACCCCCCGGGTGCGTCGTGATCGGCGTCGCTCTTCATCCAGTCCCGACCGGGCCCCTCGCACACGACCGCCTTGCTGCCGTCACCCGGGTCGAACAGCAGCCCCACCGGCTTGGCCGTCACCGTCGCCGACACCGGCCCCACCGACAGTGTGTGCGACAGCGGCCGATAGCTGGCGGCGGACGTGTAGAAGTAGGTGGCCAGGTTGACGTAGGTGAACGGCTCACCCCTGAACGTGAGCGTCGCATCCGGCGACCTGTTCACAGTCGGGTGCGACAGCACCAGCAGGTCCCGCGCCTCCACCGCCAACTGCGCCGGCGTCAGCCTGGCTACCCCCACGGACGGCGTCGTCCCGTTCGGCACCCACACGAACTGGGCCGAGCCATCCGTGCAGTAGCGGTAGTAATACGACCCGTCGACCCCGTCCACGTGCCCCGGGTCGTGTAAGCCCGGGTAGTCCTGCGGGTGCGAAGCCTGGTTGCTGGTGTCCAGCACGTACTGGCATGTCACCGCCGGCGACCCACCGGGCTTACCACCCCTGACTGGCTGCACGATCGTCCCGCCACCCGCAGACCCCGGCACCTGGATCGTCGTGTCGACTCCCCCGTCCCCGCCGATGACGGTCACGGGCGGAGGCTGTGGGGTGACACCCTCTGCGAACGCTGGCGTTGCTCCGACTGCCAGCACCCCCGCTGCAGAAGCTGCCACTAGGAATGTGCGCTCTACGCGTTGGCGTGGCATGACCCCACCGGCTGGTAGGCGACCGTGGCAATGCGCCAGACGCCGTCAGGTCCACGTCGCATCGTGACCTTGGCGAAGTCGTTCTTCGTGCCGACAGTGACCTTTTGGCCGGTCGAACTTTTCGCGCGGCCATGAGAAGAGGCGTTTTGACAGTCGGTCAGCATCGCCACCCCAGCTGCTGTTACCGCGGTCAGGACCGGGTGAGTCTCGATGGCGCCGTAGAAGACCTGGCTCATGGCCCGCGAGGCGGCGATACCACCCATCAGCCGCGTCAACTCCGGGTCGACCGCGAGCTTGGCCACTGCCGCCAGGCGGGCAGCGCTCGAGGTCATCTTGGACACCGGAGTGAGCGACGCCCAGAACGCCCGGTACTGCGCCAGAATCGCAGCCTGCTCGGGGACTCCGGTCGCCAACGGCATGGGCGCGGTGGTCGAAGGAGTCAAGGCCGCTGGCGCTGTCGAGCCAGGCTCTCCTCCCTGGACGTGCACCCCGGATGACTGCCCGCAGCCAGCCACAGCCGCCGCCCCGGCCAGAGCTACTGCGCTGACCAAGCACCTGCTACGCACTCAGACCACCCCGCCGTGAATTCCTGCAGCTGCAGGCCAGTAGCCAGGGTCGCTGTTGCAAGAGCCTCATGTCTAGACAGTGCGCGCACTTGACCCAAATAGTTTGTAAGCCCGTGTAGGCCATGACCTCACCTCTGGTATACCGGCTAATAGCCGAGGCTATCATGAGGGCAGACGATGCGTGCGCTTCTGTCAACAGGCAAGGCCGGTCTGTGGACTGCGTGTGCGATGCGCTTAGGTGTCCCGGCTGCGGTCGACGGCGCGACCCACGGTCGCGGTGTCGACCTTCAGAGCGTCCGCGAGGGCAGCCGTCGAAGCCTCGTCCAGGTCGTCCCGTATCTGGCCGCCCTCCAGCCGACGGCACCGCGAGTAGGAGACCCCGCTCGCCGCCTCGAGCTTCAACAGCGACAGCCCTGCCGCCAAGCGGAGCGCCTGCAGCGGAGGGTCGTGGACGTCCACGTCCAGCAGCTCCAACGGAGATACGCCCAACACCACCGCCAACGCCGGGATCATCCGGGGAGCCGGCTGCTGTCGGCCGCGCTCCCAGTCCCCCACGCTCTGCTGGCGTCGCAGGCCCTCAAGCTGCGCCGCCACCTGCATCTGCGACAGCCCAGCGCGCTGTCGCAGTCCCGCGAGCAGGCCGGGTCGCAGACGCACTGCGCTCAACTGGCCTGCTCCCTCCTGCCGCTCCCGTCGACTCTACTGAGGGCACGATCGCCCCCTCTTGGTCGCCACGACGACCGTCGCCGCTTGCCTTCCTGGGGTGGCCGGCGTACGGCGAGCGCGATGCTCCTGGTGCTGGGTTAGGCGTCCACCGACGCGGGAGCGGCGCTGTCGGCCGGCAGGACTCGGCCGCATCGACCCCGGCTCCTTCGCCACGACGAGCCGGCCGCCGCTGACGAGGCCGAGCAAGAGGCTGGCCGCGCGGTCGCGCGGTCGCGCGGTCGCGCGGCCGCGCGACCAACCGAAGTGCGCTCCAGCTCGCCCCACCTAGGCCCGTGACCTTCTCGCCCCCAGTGCTCCCGCGCGCACGGCAGACAGCCTGGCCCCGGCGTTGGGGGGCCTGGCCCGTCGGTCGCTGGTTTTGCTCAGTGCCGGGGTGGTCGGGATGGGCTGGATGCTGAGTTCGACCGCCGGCAGCACGGGGGCGGTCTGGTCGGCCGCGCGCCGCTGCTGGCCGCTACTGCTGGCGGGGTGGACGTGGCAGGACCTCGCGGCCCCGGGGCGACCTGTCCCGCGGCGAGGGCACCAGGTCGCCGTCCGGCTCGTCGCCGCGGTGGCCAGTGTGCGCCGCCGCGTGACCTGACGCCCGTCCTCACCTCTGCCCGGTCCGGCGGGCGTCTCGTCAATCACGAGCCCGGGCATGGGCAAGGACCGTCAGCTGCCGCGCCGGTGTTCCCCCGAGGCCTTGTGTGGCGCCGGCGGGGGTGCTCCCGGCCGGCGGCCTGCTCGAGCAGCGCGCGGGGCAGCGCGGTGCTGTGACGGTCTGCACGGTGGACTCGGCGGTGGACTCGCCGGCGTCTTCCAGGTGGAGGACGTCGACCCGCGCCCGCGCCAGGTGCGGGATCTGGGCTCCCGGCCGAGGTCGTTGACGACGCTGGTGACAGCCTCAGCCAACGGCTCTGCCCTCACGTGGTGGGGGCGGCTCGCGGCCCGGCGGTGCCGCCGGCCGCGGGGCGTAGCGCCCTGCGAAGGTCCCGTTATCCCTGGTCGGCGGAGGGGCACCCGCAGGGCCGACACCGTATTCCTGCAGCTCAGAAGAGGGATACGCGGCGCCAGACCAGGGGGTACGCAGCGCCCGGCGGGCACCGCAAGGCTGGCGGTGCGGGCATGCCAGCAGGCCTGCGAGCTCAGCCGGGGTTACCCGCCGGGGTTACGAAGTGGAGGACGTAGATCCGCAGCGTCGGGTGCATCCCGACCTGAGGAGCACGCCGTGCACCGAACCGCCTCCACCGCCTCCACCGTCTCGAGCGCCCCCGCAACCGCTTCCTCGAGCAGAAGAACAAGCACCGACTGCCGCACCCGAGCCATCGCCGGGAACCCGCCGCCGGCCGTGTGGGGGCGCGTTCGCTCGTCCGACGCCACCCGCCCGGGCCGGCGCAGCACCTGCCTGCCGGGAGTCGGCCGGTGGGACGAGCTGGTCGCGCGGCTGGACGGCAGCGACCTGTTCGTCCAGTGGTCGCGGCTGGAGCCAGCTCTGCTCGGACAGGACCTGCCCGGCCTGCGAGAGCAGCTCGCGCCCGGTGCCGACCCCCGGAGAGCCGAGCTACTGGTCGGTGCGGTGCTGCGGCTGGCGGCGGCGGACGGCCACGACCAGCCCGACGCGGTGCTGCTGCTGCTGCACCTGCTCGCGGACGGCGCACGAGCCGTCGCGGTGCAGCTGCGGGACCTGAGCTTGGACACCCTCAGCCTCGTCGTCGGCGAGCTGGCCGTGCAGATCCGGTCGTTCCCGTCGACCCGCAACCGGTCCGGCGTCGCCGGGGCGCTGCTGATGGATACCAAAGCCGCGCTGCTGCGGGAGCTGCTGCCGCACCGCGTGCGCCCCGATCGCTCCCGGCGGCAGACCCAGGTGCTATCGGTCGACCCGACGGACCGCACCGCCACGAACCTGCTGTTCGCGGGCGTCCAGGCGACCGGCGGCGGCGAGGACCTGGACCTGCTCGACATGCTGCTGTGGGCGCAGCGGACGGGGGTCGTCGGCCCGGTCGAGGTCGCGCTGCTGCTGCACGCCGAACGGAGCCGCGCCGAACCCGGCCCGCTGCGGCTCACCCTCGAGCGCTGCTGGGGACAGAGCGGCCGCACTCTGCGGCGCCGACGGATGCGCACCCTCAGTGCGCTGCAGGCCGCTAGCAGCGACTACCTGCGTGACTGCGCGTGATCGCTCGCGTCGGAGGCGACTTGCTGCGGGCCTCACAGGACTTCTCGAAGCAAGTTCGTCGAACGTGGCCACCGAGGGTCCCCAACTCCACCTGCACGGCCATGACCATGCCGCACAAGGCCGGCCGGCCGACAACGCCTGCTGACATCGCTGGGCGACTGGACGTGATGGCGACCGCCGACCAGGCGCTCACTGACGAACTGGACCGCGTCGGCGCGGCACGCCGCCGCGTGTGCCGGGCCACCGTCCAAGGGCTCGAGCACCTGCTCGTGACGGTCCGCCCTGGCGCGGACGCGCGCGAGGAGCTGGACACCCTCGACACCAAGCTGCTCCGCGACGGGGCGGTGCTGTGGACACAGCTACGCCGAGCTCAGAGCGCACCGAGCGCTGGCCAGCACCTGACGGTCATTGACGGTGCCGCCAGGGCGGCGGCGTCGGCGTGATGCGCCTCGCGGAAGTCGGCAAGCCCGGCTCCACGCTGAGCGTCCTCGAGGGCGGAGACGTCACCCGGTGACAGGGCGGCTGCTGAGCGTCGCTGAGCTGCGGCGCGCGATGCACCTAACGGTGGCGGAAATCGCGACGCAGAGCGCCCCTGGGCGCACCACCGACCAGGCGCCTGCGCTGCTGTCACCGGTGGCGACGCCCGCACCCGCCACCGTGGCGGATGTCCTGGCGCTAACTGCCGCGCTGGCTATAGGGGCAGCCGCCCACGACGTAGGCGACCGCAGCGTCCCCGGCAGGCAGCCGGCAACGGCGGGGGCTGCGCAGGCACCGGGTCCGTTCGTGCTGGTCCTCGCGGCGCAGGCCGGGTCGGGTGCCTCGACGGTCGCGCTGGCCCTGTCGGACGCTGCAGCGGCCGCCGGTCGTGCGGTGCACCTGGTCAGCGGCCACGCGCGGAGCACCTGCGGGCTGCTGGCCGTCCCGCACGTCGAGCTGGGGCCGGTCGAGCCGGGGTGGCGCCGCGGCAGGCGGGGGGACCTGGTGCTGGTCGACCGGACCGGCGTCGAGGCACCGGGCAGCACCTGGCCGCAGGCACCGGTCCCGGCAAGTGCGCTGCGGGTCCTGGACGCACCCGGCGGCAGCGCCCTCGCGCAGAGCCCTCCCGCCACGGTGCTGCTGGCCTGCCGCGCCACCGTCCCAGGCCTGCAGCGCGCCGAGCACGCCCTGCAGCGCCTGGAGGACCAGCGCCGCGACGCGGTCGCCGCCGGCCGGCTCGACCCGGCCGCCCCAGCCCCGCGGGTGCTGCTCGCGGTCATCGGGCCGGACCGCTGGGCCGGGCCGGTCCGCGCCAGCGTCGGGCCGCGCGTGGTGCGGCTGCAGCGCGACGGCCGGGTCCTCACCATCCCGCTCGACCGGCGTCTTGACCTGCTCGGCCCCTCCCCGGACTCGCTCCCCAAGGCCGTGCTGAAGGCCGGCCGCGTCCTCCTGCAGCACGTCGAGGCCGACCTCGCCCACGTGCGGGAGTCGTGCGACGCCCGCACCCAGTCCTGGACGACGCGGCCTGCGTCGGTCAGCCCTCTCGACCCGAAGGACAGGCTCTGATGTACCTCCCGCTTGCGACCACCGCCTACACCGCCGTCCACAGTGCGGCCAGCTCCGTGCTCGCCGCGGGCCCGTGCCCGTCCGCACCGCCCGGCCTGCAGCACTACGCCGACCAGGTCACCGGCTGGGTGAAGTGGGGCGTCCTGGCGATCCTGGCGATCAGCTTCTTCGCCAGCGTCGGGATGCTCGTGTGGGGCCGGGTGACCCACCACCCCAAGGGCGCCCGGCTCGGCTTCGACGGGATCATGATCTGCCTGGTCGGGGCGGTCCTGTACGTCGTCGGGTACGTCATCATCACCTCGATCGTCGGCAAGGGCTGCTGATGAGGCGGCGCCAGTCCCAACGCGACCGGAGCGACTCACCCACCGCTACCGTGGTGTGGAGCCGGGAGAAGATGCTCGCGCTGCTGGCCGGCGGGGTCGCGGCCGCGCTGTTGGTCGTCGCGGGGCTGGTGCTCGCCATGGTCGCCGCCCTGCGCCACCACACCCCAGCCGGTCGTGCCGCAGGCCCGTCCTCGCGGTCGGTGACCGACGACGCAGGCGGCCCAGCGACGTCGCTCCCACCGATCGTGGCGAGCAGCCCGGACGAGATCGCCGGCGCCCCGATGCCTTCGGTACCCGAGTCGGCGTCGCACTCTTCGGCGCTGTCCCGGCAGGCCCCGCCCCCGCCGGTGCCGCTACCGGCCTCGACCAGGATGGGACCGGCGGGGGTGCCGACGGGCTACCCGCGCACCACGGCCGGGGCGCTCGGGCAGCTCGCCGCGATCGACGGTACGGCGCTGTCGTCAGCGAGCATGGCCGGCGTCCGGTACGTCATCGCCGGCTGGGCCGTCCCGGGTGGCCCGACGACCAGCAGCTGGTCGGTGGTCACCGCGATGGCCACGCTGCTCGACGCCACCCAGAACACCACCGACACCGTCACCGCCAGCGCCCCCGGCCCGGCCGGCAGCGGGCAGCTCGTCGTGGTCGCCAGCCCGCTAATGGGCCTGGTCAAGGGCAGCGTCCCGGCAGCCGGGAGCGTCGCGGCCGGGGCGCCGTTGGAGTTCGTGGTGGCGTGCCTGGACATCGAGCTGGACGTCACCGTGACCAGCACCGCGCGCGGGGCGGCCGGTGACTGCCAGCGGATGGTCTGGGCCGGCGGCCGCTGGATGATCGGGGCTGGCCCGGAACCGGCCGCCGCGCCGTCGGTGTGGCCGGGCACCGACCTGGCCTACCAGGTCGGCTACCGCGACCTGCGCTACGCCAACATCGCTGGCCCCCAGGCCCCCGGCGCCCCCGGCGGCGACGGCCCGAAGGGGTCGCTGGTGGTGTCGGGTGGCTAGCGCCGGTGTGGGGACCCTCGCGCTGGACCCGAACCCGCTGGACTGGCTCGGCGGGGCGGCGCAGGGCGTCGCTGCGGACGCTTGGAAGGCCGCGATGGTCGGGTTGTGGTCGGCGGGGTTGTGGCTGCTGAAGCTGTCGTTCTCGGTCATCGACGCGTTCACCCGCCCCGACGTCAGCACCGGCGGTCCCCTGGCCGGGGCGCTGCCGACCACGCTGTGGCTGGGCGGGGCCGTCGCGGCGCTGCTGCTGTTCGTGCAGCTCGGCGCGGCGCTGGTCCGGCGGGACGGGCAGAGCCTGGCGCGGGTCGTGCTCGGGATCGGCCAGTTCGGTCTGGTGTGGGTCGGGTTCCTGGGCATCGGCGGGGCGCTGGTCCTGGCGGCCGGCGGCCTGACCCACGGGATCCTGGGCTCGATGCTGCACGTGAGCAGCTGGTCGCAGTTCTCCGCGGGCGCTTCCTGGCCTCGCAAGATCGACGACGCGACGGCGGCGTCGGTGCTGGGGATCTGCTCGCTGCTGCTGCTGATCCCCGCGGCGTTCGGCTACCTGCTGGTGATGCTGGTCCGGGAGGCGTCGCTGGTGGTCCTGCTGGCGACCACCCCGATCGCTGCGGCCGGGCTGCTGAGCGAGTCCACCAAGGCATGGTTCTGGAAGAGCCTGCGCTGGTTCATCAGCGCCCTGCTCATCGCCCCGGCGGCCGCGCTGATCCTGGGGATCGGGGTGTCGCTGAGCCGCGGGGTGGTGCAGGGCGCCGGCACTGACACCGTCGCGGCGACCGGCACGGCCGTGGTGGGTTGCGTGCTGGTGCTGATCGGGGCGCTGTGCCCGATGGTGCTGTTCAAGCTGCTGGCGTTCGTCGACCCCGGCACCGGCTCGGGGGCGGCGCTGCGGCAGTCGATGAGCGACGCCGGCGGGATGAGCGGGCTGCTGTCCGGCGGCGGGGCCGGTTCGGGCGCGACGTCGGCGGCCGCGCAGGGCGACGGCGGCGGGCGGTCGCAGGGCGAGGCCGCGGCGGAGGCCAGCACCGGTTCTCGTCTGGCCTCGATGATGGGTCCGGTCGGCGCCGGGGTCGGGATGGTCATGCAGGCCGCGAGCCGGGCGGCCGACCTGGCGTCCGACGTGCTCGGGTCGGCCGGGGTCGGCGACCCGGGCTACAGCGCCGGGGCCGCGGACTACCGCGCCAGCCGCGGCGGCAGCGGCGGCGGCGGCGGCGGTTCGGCAGGCACCCCGGACGCGCCTGCTGGCGGCGACGCGACCGCCGGCGGCGGCCTACCGGGCGGGGACCTGCCCGGGAGCGGCGGACCCGGCGGCACTTCAGGGGGCGGGTCGGGTGGGATCCCGAAGATGCCTCTGCCCGGCGCAGGCGCGGGTGGCGCCGGTGTGGGTGCAGAGGCGGCGGTGCTGGCGCTGTGAGCGCCTCGGGGAGCGAGCCGGTGAACGCGGTGCGCTACGGCGCCTGGCGGCAGGACCGGCAGGGGTGGCTGTTCGGGCTGTCCGGCGGCGCGCTGACGGCGTCGGTGGTCGCGGGGCTGCCGCTGCTGCTGGCCGTCGGGGCGCGCGCGTGGGTGGCGGCGCTGGTGTGGGTGCCGGTGTGGGCGGTCCTGGCGGTCGGGGTGTGTGTGCCGATCGCGGGCCGCTCGGCGGCGCGGTGGGTCGCGGACTCGGTCCTGCACGTCGTCGGGGCGGGTGCGGGCTGGTCGGCGTGGCAGAGCCGCGCTGCGGCCGGGCAGGCCGACGACCTGAGCCGGGCAGATCTGCCCGGGGTGCTGGCGGGGATCGCTACGCATGACGGGCCGCCGTTCGGGGCGTTGCTGAGTCGGCCGGCGATCGTGCAGGACAGCAGCGCACAGACCTGGGCGGCGGTCGCGCGAATCAGCCACCCGGGGATCGGGCTGGCCGAGGCCGGCACCCGCAACCGGATGGGCGCGGGCCTGGCGGAGCTGCTCGAGGGCGCCGCGGCGGCGGAGCTGATCTCGGTGGTGGCGGTCCAGGTCCGGACGGTGCCCGACGACGGCGCCGAGCGCGCTGCCTGGCAGGCCCGCAACGTCCGCAGCCACGCGCCCGCCCTGGCGCTGGCGGTCAACGCCGAGCTGGGCGAGGCGATGGTGCAGGTCGGGGTGCGGCACGAGGCGTTCGTGACCGTTGTGGTGCCCGAGACCCGGATCGGGCGGCAGGCCAAGGAGGCCGGCGGCGGCGTCGACGGACGCGCCCGCGTCCTGTACGGGGTGATGGCCGAGCTCGAGGCCCGGCTGATCGGGACGGTCGGCTGTTCCAGGGTCGAGTGGCTCGGCACCGCTGAACTCGCTGCGGCGATCCGGACCGGGTTCGCCCCCGGCGACCGGGCCGGGCTGGTCGAGGCCTCGCTGGCCGGGCAGGCCGACCCGGCAGTGGCGGGGCGGCTGCCGATGGCGGCCGCCGGCCCGGGTTCGGCGCCGGCGCCCGACCGCCGGCACTACACCCACGACGCCTGGTCGACCGTGACGTGCACGCTGTTGCTGCCCGAGCAGGGCGCGTTGATGGGCGCTCTGGCGCCGGTCTTCACGCCGTCAGTCGCCGGTGAGCGCCGCAGCGTCACGGTGTTCTTCGAGCCGGTCGCGCGGGCCAAGGCCGATCGGATGGTCGGCCGGGATTCGATGAGCGCCGGCACCGCCGCCGAGATGCGTCACCGGATGGGGTTCCAGAGCCGGGCGACCCACCGCCGGGACGCTGCCCGCGTCCAGGACGCCGACGTCCGCCTGGCCTCGGGCCGATCGCTGGTGCGAACGGCGGTTGCCGTAGCAGTGACCGTCCCGTCGACCTGGTCGATCGACACCTACGCCGGCACCCTGGAGAGCAGCGTGCGCGGGTCGGGGTTCGTCCCGCTGCGCCTGGACCTCGCGCAGGACAGCGGCTTCGCCGCCGCGTGCGTCCCGCTGGGCATCGGCCTGCCCCGCCGCCGGGCCAGCACGTGAACCGCCCCGGTGGGGTCGGCCGAGCCGGTGCGGGCCGCGGCAACGGGCGCGGCAGTGGCCGCGGAGTCGCGGAACTGCTCGCGCAGCACGGCGCCGCGCTGCCGGCGCGGCTCGAGCAGGAGGTCGCGCGGGCGGCGGCCGAGCCGTTCACCGACCTGGTCGGCCGCCGCGGCCGTCGGGCGGCAGGGGCCGGCTGGGCAGCGAGCCCAGCTCGGCTGTCGACGTGGAAGATGACCAGCGAGCAGGTCGGCGGGGTGTGGCCGCTGATCGCGGCCGACGGGCTCCCGCCGACCGGGGCGCTGATGGGCGTGGACTTCCTGAGCGGCGGGGCGTTCTACGCCGACCCGGTCGGCTGGACCCTGCGGGGCGTCGAGGGCGTCACCAACAACAACATCTTCATCTTCGGCGCACCGGGGCAGGGCAAGAGCGGCACGATCAAGTTGTTCTGCCTGCGGCAGATGACCTACGGCTACCGCACGCTGATCCTGGGCGACGTCAAGGACGAGTACGAGGGGTACTGCCACGCCTTGGGAGTCCAGCCGCACGCCGTCGGGCTCGGCCTGCCCGCCCGGGTCAACCCGCTGGACTTCGGGCCGCTCGGGGCGGACTGGACCGGCCTGGACCGGGCCGAGGCGCAGCGCCGCGCCGCGCTGGTCTTCAACCGGTGGCTACAGCTGATCGGCGGGCTGGTCGGGGCCCAAGGCGTCCCGTTCGGGCCGACCGCCGAGACCGCCGTCGGGCAGGCCGTGCGGGAACTGACCGGCTACGCGACCGGCGCCACGGCGTTGACCGAGATCACCATCCCGCAGCTCTGGCGGGCCCTGGACGAGCCCAACGAGCAGCTCATCGCCGAGTGCCGCTACTCGGGCCGGCAGCACTTCCTGGACCAGACCCGTCCCGTCAGGGACGCGCTGGGCACGCTGGTCAAGGGTCCCCTCGCCGGGCTGTTCGATGCCCCGACCACCATCACCGTCGACTGGCGGGCCCCGATCCAGTCGCTGTCGCTGAGCCGGCTGAACCGCCTGGGCAACGACCATGCCGTCGGGATCGCCCTGACCTGCCTGAACAGCTGGGGGCGGGCGATGACGGAGGTCGCCGAGCCCAGTGACCTGCGGATCATCGTGCGGGACGAGGCGTGGAAGCAGATGCGGCTCGGCACCGAGGCGGTGAAGAGCCTAGATGCCGACCTGCGGCTGTCCCGATTCGACGGGTGCATCCAGATCGTCGCTGCGCACAAGCCCAGCGACATGCTCACCGTCGGCGACGCCGGCAGCCAGGCCGTGGCGATCGCCAAGGAACTCCTGCACCTGTGCAGCACCAAGATCCTGCTCGGGCAGGACCAGAAGATCGGTGACGAGCTCAGCGACCTGCTCGGCCTGGCCCCGATGGCCGAGAAGATCGTGACGGACTGGGCGACCGCCGCGAAGGGCCGCGCGCTGTGGGTCGTCGGCGGCCGACAGTTCAAGGTCCAAACCGTCCGGTCGGCCACTGAGATCGCCCTGACCGACACCAACGGCGCCCTCACACCCCGCCCCGTGAGCACACCGGCCAGCCGAGCCGGGGGGACGGCCTGATCGTGGCCGACTCGGGCGCCGCGCAGCCAGCCGCCTCGGGCCTGGCCTTGAGCCTGGCCGGGGGAGTCGTCGCGGTGCTTCTCACCCTGGCCCTGGTCGTCGTCGCCATCGGCGGCGCAGCGGCGGCCCTACCGGCCGGGTGCGGCACGGCGGGAACCGCCACGAACTTCGGGTCGGTCACACTGAACGCCGAACAGATGGGCAACACCGGCACGATCGTGACGACCACCGCCAGCTACCGGACCCGGGCCGGCGCGCTGCTGCCGGCGTACGCCGCGGTCGTCGCGGTCGCGGCAGCCGACACCGAGAGCGGGCTGCGGAACCTTCCCGGCGGGGACCGCGACTCCGCCGGGCTGTTCCAGATCCGCACCGGCCTGCACGGCCGCGACGTCGCGACCGACCCGGTCAAGAGCACCCTGTGGTTCCTCGACGCGCTCGTCCGCGTCCCGAACTGGCAGAGCATCCCGCTCACCGACGCCGCCGCCGCCGTCGAACGGCCCGCGCAGGCCTACCGCGACCGCTACGCCGCAGCCCAGGCCCTGGCCACCGCCGTCGCCGCGCAGCTCTGGCCCACCGCCCGCAGCACCGTCAGCACCGTCAGCACCGTCAGCACCGTCAGCACCGTCAGCACCGTCAGCACCAGCACGGTAAGCACCAGCACGATCAGCACCGGCCTTGCCGGCACCGCCGGGGTTCCGGCCGGAGGCACCGGCGGCGGTGCCGTGACCGGCCCGGTCGACCCAGGCGCGCCGGACACCTCCGTCGGCGTCGACCTGTGCCCGGCCGGGAGCCCAGGCCGGGACGGCGGCCCCTCGACCGCCGCACTGCCCTGCACCATCGGCGGCGCCGGGACGGTTGGGGCCGGGCCAGGCGGGGTGTCGATCCGGGTCTGCGACGCCGGCCGCGGCGTCGTCGTCGACGTCACCATCGCCGAGCAGGTCGCCGCGATGATGGCCGCCGCCGACACCGCGGGCCTGCACCTGTCGGGCGGCGGGTTCCGCTCCTACGCCCAGCAGGTCGAGCTGCGCAGGCAGCACTGCGGCAGTAGCACCTACGACATCTACCAGCGACCCCCCGGGGAGTGCAGCCCCCCGACCGCCATCCCCGGCACCTCGATGCACGAGTGGGGCCTGGCCGTCGACTGGAGCAACGCCGGCTCCCTGATCACCAGCCACAGCAACCCCGCCTGGCAGTGGCTCAGCAGCAACGCGGGCCGGTTCGGGTTCGCCAACCTCCCCAGCGAGCCCTGGCACTGGAGCACCAACGGCAGGTGAAGGCACACGGGCATGACACGACAAGCAGGAAGAGATCACCATGACATCACCAGCGCAGCGCGGGCGCGACCCGCAGCCGATGAGCCGCGGCGGGGAGGTCGCACTGGTCGCGCTCGCCAGCGCAGCGCTGCTGCTCGTCCTGGCCGCCCTGGTCGGCCTGGGCGTCGCCGCGGCACTGTTCGGCGGCGGGTGGGTGTGGCCGGCCGGCAACGACACCATCGCCGCCGTCGCCAGCGAACTGCTTCAAGGCCACCCCGGAGCGGGGCTGCCCGCTGCGGCTGCAGCGCGGGTTCCGTCCCGGGCGGTCGTCTACGGCGTCATCGCCGTCGTAGAGGTCCTCACCGCCGCGCTCACCGCTCTGGCTGGGCTGCTGTTCTGGCGCTACCACCGGCCCGGCGACGCCCGGCGGGGGATGGCCACCCGCGACGAGGCCGCGCAGGTCCTGGGCACCACCCGGCTCTACGCCGCCAGCAAGGTCCTGCGCCCGGACCTGCACGGCGGCTCCGGCCCGGGCGCTGAGCCCGTTTCGAGCTCACAGGGCGGTCCCCGGTGACCCGGGGCACCGCACCGTCCGAGCTGGGCTGGCGGCTCGGGAAGTCCCTGATCCCGCGGGGGGTGGAGCTGTGGGTCCGCTACGACCGGACCACCGGCGTCTACGGCGCGCAGGGGAGCGGCAAGACCCTGGACCTGCTCGCACCGGCGCTGCTCGCCCACCCCGGCGCGGCTCTGGCCACCCTCACCAAGCTCGATGACCTGCTGCTCACCCTCACCGACCGGCAGGCGCCGCTCGAGCCCGGCGCCGCGGGAGCGCGGGGCGAGCCGCGGCCGGTCGCCGTGCTTGACCCGTTCGGCATGGCCCCGGGGGTGCCCGAGCTGGTGTGGGACCCGATCGCGGGGTGCGTCGACCCGGCGGTCGCCGAACGCCGTGCCAAGGCCTTCAGCGCCGGCACCGTCACCGGCGCCGTCACCGGCGGCCGGCAGGACGGCGCCGCCCGCTTCTACGCCGCCGAGACCGCCAAGGTCCTGCAGGGCTTCTTCCACGCCGCCGCCCTCACCGGCCGCACCCTCGAGCACGTCCTGGAGTGGGTCGCGAACCCCTCCGACGCGCTCGAGCCCGCCGAGATCCTCCTGCGCCACCCGCACGCAGCCCGTTTTTGGGACGGACTGCTCAGCGGTGCGCTCACCGGCAGTTCTGACACTGTCGGGAACACCATCACGACCGTGCAGCAGGCGATGCAGCTGTTCTTCCAGCCCGCGACCCGGGCCCGCTGCGTCCCCAGCTTCGGCCGGCCCGCCACCAGCATCGCCGACGTCCTCGCGCAGCACGGGACGGTCTACCTGCTCGGCCGCGACGACCCCTACGCCAGCGCCAGCCCGCTCATGACCGCCGTCGCCGAGCACGTGCTCGACACCGCTCTGGCGATGGCGACCGCCAGTCCTCACGGCAAGCTCACTCCCTCGTTCCTGGCCTGCCTCGACGAGCTGCCGTCGACGACGCCGCTGCCGACGCTGCGGACCCGCATGGCCAACGAGCGCGCCCTAGGCCTGTCGTTCATGTACGCGGCGCAGACCTGGCGGCAGATGGTCGTCTGCTACGGCGAGGACGAAGCTAGGAGCCTGTTCGGCCTGACCAACAACATCGTGGTCTTCGGCGGCGGCAAGGACATCCACTTTTACCGCGAGGTCAGCGACCTGCTCGGCACCACCCGCATCAGCCGGCAGAGCATCAGCGACGGCCCCGGCGGGATCGGCACCAACCGCAGCGTCGAGGACGTCCCCGTCCTGCGCCCGGAACACATCAGACTCATCCCCGAACGGCAGGCACTCGTCGTCGCCGAGAACGCCCCGCCCATCCTCGCCAAGCTCCGCCGCTGCGTCGACGGCCGCGACGGCAAGGCCCTGCTCGAACGGCAGGCCGCAGCCCGCAGCCAGGTCAGCCTCGACCGCGACACGCAGGTCGACCCGGCCGAGCGGACAGCCGCTGCGCTCGCCTACGCCCACGCACACGACCTCACCGCCATCGACCACAACAGCCCCGGCGGTGACAGCGGCGCCGCGACCGAGCTCGTTGACGCCCCCGCTGTCCTCGACCCCGCGGCCCCCAGCACACCCGCCCGACCTGACACCGCTGCCAGCAACGAGCCCCAGCACAAGCCGACGGGCTCCACCCGCACCTACCCGAAGGAATGGTCCTGGTGATGACTCCCTCCGCCGCCCCGCGCGGCAGCAAGGCCGTAACGATCGTGAACGGCGCACCCGAACCGCCGGAGAAGGTCCTGCACGCGCTCGAGGACATGCAGACGTTCCTCGAAGGCGACGCCGAGGCGAAGGCGGCGCTCCCGCCCGGCCGGCTACCGCGGCCGTGGGAGCCCGCGACCTGCCCCAGCCTGCTGCGCGAGCAGGTGTGGCTGTGGTGCGACGACATGGCCGGGTGGATGAACCTGCAGTACGCCTGGCACCCCAAGACCTTGATCCCGGCCTGCTGGCCCTGGCATCCGCACATCGCCGCGGAGCTGCCGGTGTTGGTCTGCCGGCACTACTTCGCGCTGGAGGCCAAGACCCCGCAAGCGATGGAGGAGTGGCAGCGCCAGACCCTGCCGACCTTCCTCGACCGCCTCGGCGGGCGCCTTGGGGAGGGAGCCTGCCGGGTCGGCAAGCACAGCCAGTGGCCATCCGCACCCCGCTACAGCGAGTTCACCGGCCGCGACGCCCGGCAGGAACGGCACGAGCTGTTCCACGCCGACACCCACGAGCCCACGCAGCTGCACACCCTACGAACAGTCTGAGTTTGATGTGCGGCGAGACCGCGGTGCCGTGCCTGTCAACGGCCACGAGGATCTGCCCCACGGGCGCACGTCACCGGGTATCGCCTGCAAGTGCTGTTCCGCCCGAGAGGCAGCGCGCCTCAGACACCTCCCTGTTGCGCCGACTTGAGGCCGCGAGCGAAGGGATCCGCCGGCTCGAGCAGGACAACCGGCAGCTACGCGACGCGCTTGCGCAGGCCCTCGGCGAACAGCGCACCTCGACGATCCTCGGCACTACACAGCGCCGCGACACGCCCAACAGGAACCGATCGAAACTCATCGGACCGTGCTGACCAACGCCGTCGCGAGTCTGCGTCGACGACACCATCCACGACGCAAAAGCCCAGGTCAAAACCGTGATCAACAAGGCGGCTCAAGATAACTTCCGGCAGGTGCCCGAGGCCGGTGTCCTTGCCGGTGCGGATCCGATCCTCGACGCGGGCATGCGCACGATGGCGAGCCTCGAGAAAGGCGAGCTGCCCGCTGCGGGTGTTGGTGGTGAACGCTTGGTAGCGGTAGCCGTCGCGGATCTCGAAGGCGTCCAGGGTCGCGCCGGGGTGCGGCAGTTCGCGGCGGACGATGACGCGCATGTCCGGGCAGGTCTTGGTCCACTTACTGAGATCGAGCATCTTGGTGACGTCGACGACGTCGGCGTGCTCGCGCAAGAGTCCGTCAGCGTTAGCCGCGGTGGTCCAGGCCCACTTCGGGACCACAGCGATGGCGTCCCGGACGGCTTCGGTCACGGGGTAGCCGACCGAGAACTCCAGGCCCTGCTGCGAAAGCGCGCTGATCAGGGCGTGGGAGTAGCCCGCTCCATCGGCGCGGATCAGGATCGGCTTGCTGCGCCACCGATCGGGGAGCTGCGTCAGGGCCGCCTCCACGACGGTCAAATGATCAGTGGCGGTGTTACTGCCCGCGTTACCTGGTCGCAGCAGCGCAGCGAGGGCCTCATTGGTGTTGTCCAGCCACGCCCCGAGCGGGTGATAGCCAAAGCCGCCCTTGAAGTTGCCCCAGGCGCCTTCCTTGTCCAACTCGCACAGGTTCGAGGGAAGGTGTGCAAGGTGTCGCCTGGAACGCACGCGTTGGTCACTTGCGGGTCGTCTTGGTGAGCCGATCGTGGTCGATGTTGTCGGCGAGGTAGCGCACGAGCCCTGAGTCCTGCATGCCGAGCGCGGCGGCAGTGAGCTTCGGGTCGAGGTCGGTGACGAGCTGGGCGACTCGGGTCTGTCGGCAGGCCGAGGGCGTCGTCCCGGCCGCGGCGAGCATGCGGGTGAGGTAGGAGCCGTCGGCTGGGCAGCTGCGGGTGCGCGTCGTCGCGGTGACCAGCAAGTGCGGGTTGAGTGTCTGCAACTGGCTGCGGTGCTGCAGGCTGGCCTGGACCGCTGCCCACGTGGTCGGGTCGATCGGGCTGGGTGGCCCTGTCAGTCTGACTTGGCCCCACCGTGACGGCCTGATTTGGCCCCACCACCGACACGCCGGGGACTTGTTATGACGGTCTGATCTGGCCCCACCCCGAAGGCTTGCTGTGTTGCTG